>Ga0256841_1001007_pt1 | contig 26258 bp, 18 predicted proteins | sample 356308metaG_FD_185971 | JGI IMG/M metagenome (GOLD analysis project Ga0256841, IMG submission 185971) | Hydrothermal vent microbial communities from Mid Atlantic Ridge, Atlantic Ocean - 356-308 | ecosystem: Environmental > Aquatic > Marine > Hydrothermal vents | place: Atlantic Ocean: Mid...
ATCCAATGAGTAGCAAAGGCCAAACATAAATAATTCCTAAAACGATATTTTCTATCAATTGCCAGCCAAAAGCAACGCCTTCTTTTACTTTAGAAAAAAATGTTCTGGTATAACTTTCGGGAGTTTCTTTATAGGCAACCGTTTCATATAAATCAACTTGAACGGTACTATAGGATACTTTATTAGTTAAATACTGTAATCGCCCTTGTGCAGCTTCAATTTCTTCTTGTATGACGCCTAATTTTTCTTCGGTGGCTAAAATATCTTTTACCGTCTTAGCATGTTGTCGTAAAATGGTTTCATACCGCTGTTTTACAGCTAATTTCGTTTTTAAGCGTGCTTGCAAATCTACATATTCTTCGGTTATATCTTTGCTCGAAATATTTTCATAATCTATAAACTCAGCAACATTTTCTAAAGAGTCTATTAATACTGTAAAAGCTGTTTGAGGTATCTTAATGGTAAACCTATTTTGAATCACAGAGGTGCTATTTTGAAAGCGTTCGTCTGATATGTAGCCCTCAAGTATATTGGCTATTTTATGTATTTGAAGGGTTGCTTTTTTTACGTCAGCCACTTTATAACGTACACTGGCAGATTTGATAATTTTAACATCTAAAGAAGTTGGTTTTTCCTGTTTATTCAATTTTGACATTATTGCACTTCCATCTTCTACAGCTTCATACATTGTAGATACATCGACACTTTTAACGGGAACTTCATTTTTATAGCGTTTAGAATTACATGAGAATAAAAATACCATGAATAGAAGTAACATTGTAATTTTAATTGGTTGATTTAATTTGTTTGTGCTCATAATTTTCTATTTTTAAGAATTAATGTTGACAAACATATAAAGGCCTTTATACGGCTTTTTGAAAAGTACTTGTAAACCTTTTGTAAACTATTTTACAAATTTTAAATTACTGATTGTTAATTAGATATGAAAAATTGAAACCTGAAGACACCCACTATTTTACGCTTTTAAAACAGGCTATTTCGCATACTTTTTTGGCGAGCCATAGTGCCCCTGCCGCTATCGGGGAGTGGAAAGGGGATACCATCATTGCATTTCAGGAAGATTTACGAGATAACGTAAAGGCTAGTATTAGTGAAAAGTGGTTTTATACCTACATCAAAAATACGCCAGAAAAACTACCGCGCATTGACATGCTGAACATGCTTAGCCGTTATGTAGGATTTGATAATTGGCAGGCTTTTAAAAATGCACATACCGCTACCGTAAAAAAAGGTAAAAAAGGGAGCTCCTTTAAAAAATTCTTTTGGTTTTTTTTACTCATCCTAATTCTGGCAACTGCAAAATATATTTTTTCAACAAAAAATACGTTTGAATTTTGTTTTGTTGATGAAGATAAATATGAGATGGTACCTACGGTATTAGATATCAAAATATTACAAAATGATGAGTCTCCAATTTATTTAAAAACGGATAGTCTGGGTTGTTTTTCATATACTACCAAAGAGAAAATTGTACAATTTGTAGTACAATCTCCCTATTACAAAACTGATACGATTATACGAACTATAGATGCCCATACCAATCGGGTTATAAAATTACATACTGATGATTATGCATTGATGTTATATTATTATTCTAACGGAAAGGTTAACGATTGGAAAAAGCGAAGGCGGCAGCTAAAAAATTTAATTGCTGATAATGCAAAAATTTATCAGGTTTTTTCGCATGCTATCGGAGTTGAAGTGTATTCAAAAGATGAGTTTATCAATAAATTAACTACTCCTACCAGTAGTTTGCAAAAGATTAAAATAGTAGACAAGTCATTGCAAAACGGAAAAATTGTAACACTTAAATTTATGATACCATGAAACGGCCGCTATACTTTTTATTATTATTATTTGTACTTTCTTGTGCCAAGAATAAAAGTGAAACCCCTGCTAGGGATATTCTTGAAATGGAAGCAGAAGAAGCAGTATCAGAAGCTAAACCTATCCTAGGAAATACTTCAGAAACTTTTGAATATCAACATTTAACAACACAAAAGTTACAAGATTATTTTGATTTATTACTATTACAACAGCAACACCCTGAATTTAAAAAAAGTATTACTATACAACTTCAAAAACTTTTAAAAGACAGTATTGCCCTTTCACATCCTGTACAAGAAATTACAATTCAAAATGTTCAGCAAATAGGAAATATTCAACACGTTTCAGATTCTATACAAAAAATGAAAGTACATTTTGATATGATTGCCGATAATGATACTAAAAGCGATTCTATTGTGGTATTTATTAAAACAAAAAAAATAGTTCTCGATGGCAATACGGTAATTGCCGCCAAGCTAATGTTTTCAAAAGAGTAAAAATACAGGCCTCCGAAGAAGGTGGTTTTAAAAAACCTCTAAAAGGGGCAATGAGTAACAGAAACAAAAAAACGAACCACACGTAAAGGCCTGTCTATATAATCAACCATCATTTATCAACGTTGATAAATTGTAAAAAATCATAATTTTTAGCGGCGATGATATATTCTTTTCCTTTGATGCTAATCGTTGCCAAATCTTTTACGTCTCCGGGAATGAACAGTCCGCTTTTATACCCCGGCACCGGACTAAAATTACCGTTGCCGTCGCCTTTTAAAAACAGGCCAATACCGGCATCATTTCGCGGTGTTTCAACTTCTGTCATATACAAATTGCCTGCTATTACCGCATCTAGGTTTGAATCGTGGTCAAAATCTTTGATTATAATTTGATTTACACTTGAAACTTGTGCTAGGTTTGGCAATTGATGCACTGTGAATGTACCGTTTTTATTTTCGATAAAAACACTGGCAAAAGACCTTACTTGGTAATGTAATGATTTTTCTAAATCGGTTTTGGTATAAATATCTTCTAATGTTGCAACTGAATATGATTCATAATTTTTATATTTTTTCTTTATTGCCGGAATTTGTTGTGAGGAACATTCGCGCCCCCTCACCGGGAACTTTTTACCTTCATTAAAATAACTCAGTACAATATCTCCGTGCTTATTCTTATCAAAATCATTAAAATAAACATCAAACGTTTCGTCGGCCTTGGCTTGATATTTAAAATTCAATCCGTTATTGCCTACTATAAAATCTAAATCGCCGTCCTTATCAAAATCGCCACCTTTGATACTAAACCACCAACCTGTTTCTTTTTGAAGTCCGTATTGTTTTGTAAGGTTTTTAAACGTTCCTTTATTATTTTTAAAAATGGTAATAGGCATCCATTCTCCAACAATCATTAAATCTGTCCAGCCGTCATTATCAATATCAGCCCAAACGGCATCGGTTACCATACCTAATTCTTTTAAATCGGGTGCTATTTTCTCGGTTACATCTTGAAACTTTACATTTCCGTTGGTACTTATATTCTCTAAAATATAGCTATCAGCAGGCTGCGGATAATTTTTAGGTACTATTCTGCCTCCTACAAATAAGTCTGTATCTCCGTCTTTATCGTAATCATAACCCACTACTCTAGAACCACTTGTTAACATTTTTGGCAATGCCGTAGTAGATTTGATAAAATTACCGGTGCCGTCATTGATATAAAGGCGGTCTTGCAACATTGGTGAATCAAACTCAAATTCATTACCGCCACTTACCATATAAATATCATTATCTCCGTCTTTATCAGCATCAAATATTAAAATTCCGGCATCTTCAAAAGCACTATCTTCGTCTATGGCTTGAAGGTGCTGCCTGACAAATCCTTTAGGGGTCTGAAAAAATACGCCGGCTTGGTTTTGTGTGGAGCTTCCTACAACAAAATCTTCTAATCCGTCATTGTTCAAATCGCCAACGGCAACATTAGGCCCTAACATAGAGGTTTGGTAGGGCAATAATACTTCATCGGCAAAATCGTCATATAAATTTTCAACATGCTGATATGCCGGTGTTATTGCCGGGTCATTTTCGGTAACAAACAGTTTCTTTTTTTCTTCTGAATTACGGCTCTTTATAGGTAGTTTTGCGTTAGAATAGTCTATTTCAATAGTTTGATTTCTATTGACATCTACTAATTGCTGTATTTTTGTATCGGGCCAAACGATAGTAATCGTATCTATTTTTTCAGCCTTTCCTATTCCGAAATGCAATTGTGGTGCTACCGAAGATTGAAATCCTCTAGTTAGGGTCATTTCTTGAAATTGATTGAGGCCATTTGCTTTTACGGTGGCTTTGACACCCAATCCGAATTTATTTTTGTCAGGGCCTTTAAATTTCAACGTGATATAATTGTTTTTTTCTGAACTTTTATTTTCAAAAATAACGGTATTGTCATCAATATTATTGATGATAATTTCTAAATCGCCGTCATTGTCTAAATCGGCATAGGCACTCCCGTTAGAGAAGCCTTTAAAAACAATACCCCAATCTTCATTTACCTTGGTAAAAGTTAAATCTCCATTATTTTTAAATACGAAGTTGTCTATTTTTTCTGATGGGATTGCCAATGTTTTTTTTAGCAAACTATCTTTTGTCAACCGTTGTTTACTCAATTTATTAAAAAAATCTTTATTATTAATTTCCCTTCGTGTACCGTTAGATATAAAGATATCTTTCCATCCGTCGTTATCCAAATCGGCAAATAGCGGCCCCCAGCTCCAATCGGTAGTAGCGATTCCGGCCAAGCGTGATACATTGCTAAAATCAGGTAATGAATCGTGTAGCATTCCGTTATTTAGCTGTAACATATTTTGCATGTACTGATAACCGAATCCGGCATTGACAGTACCCCAAAATAGTGAAGGGTTCATACTGGCCATATTTGCTTTTGACCTTCGGTTATTATTTGGAGTCATGTCCATTTGCATGATATCTAACAAGCCGTCATTGTTAAAATCGGCAATATCGACACCCATTCCGTATAAGGCAGTTTGTTTGGTAAGGTCTTTTACGTGTTCGCTAAACGTACCGTTTTTATTATTGATAAAGAGGTAATCGGGCACAGTAAAATCATTAGAGATATAGATATCGGGCCAACCATCATTATTGACATCACCTACGGTGGCGCTATTGGTGAGTCCAAAAGACCGCAATCTGGCTTTATCGGTAACATCAGTAAATGTATTTCCGTCATTTCTATACAGTTTATCGGTTTCTACATCTTTTGGATTATTCATTTTATACTGGTAAAAAAGATTGGGAGCATTGAATCTTGTGGGCGGATAGTTGGCCACATAGAGGTCTAAATCGCCATCGCGGTCATAATCAAAAAAAGTAGCTTGTATACTGTTTCCAATATCGGCAATTCCGTATAACGAAGCACTTTCGGTAAATGTTTCGTCTCCATTATTGATATATAGCAGGTTTTCTTTGGGTTCAAATTTTCCGCCAACTGAACAGTAAATATCTAACAATCCATCATTATTCACATCTGCCATGGTAACACCTGTAAACCAACGACGGTCTCCTGAAACTCCGGCTTTTTCAGAAATATCTTCAAATTTTAGTCCTCCTTTATTGAGATATAATTTATTAGGCACCATATTGCCGGTAAAAAACAGATCGATAAGGCCATCGTTATTGATATCTCCGGCTGCCACCCCGCCGCCCATATACATATAGGCATAATTTAAATAATTTAGAGAGTCGGTTTCTGTTAAATTATTAGAAAATGTGATACCGGTTTGCTCGGTACTCAATTGGTTAAAAATTTTAGTTTTAGCTGTTGAAACGTTGCCTTTTTCATTACATGAAACTAAAAATACTGTTATTGACAATAACAAAATAGCATTCTTCATTTTAAAAATATTTGATAGTATAAAGGTACTAATTATGCGAAATTTACCTATCATTTTATAGGGTTATTTAATCGCGATACTTCTTTTTTTTATAAGAAAAAAAGCAGAGCATCAAGGATAATGCTCTGCTTCACTAATTAAATATACAAATATTACTCAATTAATTAAAAACCGGGGTTTTGCTGTAATACGCCACCGCTTTGATCTATAGCATTAATAGGTATTGGCATTCTATCATGTTTTGCTTCATAAGGCCTTGCTTTACCGGCAAAGGAAGTAATTACTCGTGACTCGTTAGTAAAATATTCATTCATAATAGTGGTGCCATTTCCCCATCTTCTAATATCGAACAGACGTTGCCCTTCCATTGCCAATTCAAGGCGGCGTTCCATACGTACTGCTTTTCTGGCATAATCTTGGTCAGGGAAAGAAGGATACGGCTCAATACTATAATTTGCCGCATCGGCTGTACCGGCTTCGTTTTTAACATAGGTCATATTTTTAGCTCGGTTTCTCACTTGGTTTACATAATCTAACGCCATTGCCAAATCTCCTGTTTCTACTGCCGCTTCTGCTGCCATTAACAACACATCGGAATATCTCATGATATGGAAATTAATGCCTGAACGTTGTTGCCCCCAAGAACCTGTTCCTTGATTGGCAGTTTCGCCGTTATAGTAAATATTTTTCTTCGATAAATAAGGCCCGGAAATATCAGCAAAATTGGCACGAATCCAATCTTTTCCAACCATCATTCCCCAACCGTTATAGTCAATACCTCTTCTTCCAACAGTATAATCTAATCTAGGGTCTAGTGTACCTGTATGCGGGGTAAAGGCTTCTTGGCTTGTAATACCATAATCATTTGTAACATCTGACTGATTGAAGGTATCTAACAAAGGCAATCCGTTAGCATCTACTTGAAAGGCATTGACCAAATCTTGAGAGGGTTGGTAAAATCCGCAGCAAGAACCGAAAGGCCCACCGCCGGGAAAGTTTAAAGTACCTCCACGGTTACCATTGAAAGACTGTCCTGCATCGGCAGTAAACTGAATGGCAAATAAAGATTCTGAGCTATTGTCACCTGCCAAACGGAAATTATCAGCAAATTCTGGAATTAACGAGTAATTTCCACTATTGATTACTTCGTTTAACAAAGTCAATGCTTCTCCCCATTTAGATTGATATAATTTAACTTTACCTAAAAAGGCTTTAGCTACCATAGAAGTTGGCCTACCGGGATCGTCTTGAGTAGCAGGCAAATTGTCTATTGCAAACTGAAAATCGGCTTCAATTTTATCCCAAATGGGCCCTGCATTGGGTTGATTAAAATCGACATTGTCAAAATTTTCGAGAGAAATAAAAGGAACATTTCCAAATATCTTTTGCAGCTCAAAATCAAAGATTCCTCTTAAAAATTTGGCTTCAGCTTCTTTTTCAACAAAATCACCTCCTTCAATCCCATTAATAATAGAAAGTACGCCATTTGCCCGATTCACTCCAGCAAATAGACCATTCCATTTTCCGTTTACATACGGATTTCCTGTGGTCCAGTCAAAAGTTTCCAATAGAAATAAATCTGCTTGGTCGCCATCTGTACTTCCTTTATGGGCATCGTCTGAAATTACATCAAACCACCAGTTATCACCACTTACATGCCAATCGGCACCGCCTCTTAAATTGATACCATCCAATACAGAGTAAGCAGCCGTAAGTTTTAAATCAACACCGACAGCATTTTGAAGGGCATCGTCACTTAAAGCACCAACTTCAACTGTATCTGAAAATTCATCTTTACATGCTATAACACTAACTAGCAATAACATTAAATAAATTAGTTTATTCTTCATTTTATTATAATTTTATATTAACACCTAAACTTAAAATACGAGATATTGGAAAGGATTGAAAATCAACCCCCAATGTTAAATTACCACGGTTTGAAATAATTTCAGGGTCTAACCCATCATAGCCGGTTATGGTAAACAAGTTGGTTCCTTGCAAATATACACGAACTGAACTTAAATTTGCTTTGTCAGTTAATTTACTAGGCAATGTATATCCAATTTGTAAGTTCTTTAGTCTAAAGAAAGAGCCATCTTCTACAAAAAATGAATTTGGAGCAGTCTCACTATTGGTAATTGTTTGGCTTAAAGCAGGTAAACTGGCACCTGTATTTGTAGGTGACCAAGAATTTAATACCCTAGTACTTCTATTACCATTAAAGAATGTTGGAAAATCTGTAAATATTTTTTCGTAATTATAAACATCATTTCCTTGAGAACCTGAAAAGAATGCTGAAAGGTCAAAGCCTTTATAAGCTGCATTCAAATTGATACCATAGGTAAAATCAGGATGTGGCGAACCTATAAAAGTACGGTCATCATCATTGATAACACCATCATTATTAAGGTCTTTATACCTAAATCTACCCACACCATCGGCATCTGTCGGGAAATTTTGGTCTGCGGCACTGGCAACTTCAGATTCTGAAGCAAAAATACCTTCAACTACACGCCCGTAAAATTCTGATATAGAACCTCCTAAACGTGTTAGGGTGATTGAACCTCCTCTAAATGACTGACCGAACAAATCACTATCCAATTGAGTTACTTCATTTTTATAAGTTGATACATTCATATCTATACCATAAGAAAGACCAGAACTGGTTTCATCTTGATAATTTAGATTAATGTCAACACCTTTATTTTCAATTGTACCTATATTTACCAATGGGTTATCGCCTTCTAAACCTGTTGAAGGGTTTTGTGCTGAACTTGGTGTAATTAAGCCTTCTGTTTTAATTTTAAAATATTCTACTGCCACTGACAATTTATTATTGAACATACCAACATCAACACCAACATTGGTTGATTTACTGGTCTCCCATCTTAAATTCGGATTTCCAACTTGGCTCAAAATAGCTCCTGTGGCTATAGTACTACCATCAAAAGCATAATTGGCAAACTGATTACTCAATATAGACACATTCACTCCCGGCAAGGTTCTCGGCAATGTCTGATTACCTATTTCACCATAAGAGGCTTTAAATTTCAAACGGTTTACTATGGCATCTTGTGGGAAGAAGTCTTCTTTACTGATTACCCAACCTGCACTGAATGAAGGGAAATTATCTGATCTGTTATCACCTATAAATTTTGATGATTTATCTCTACGAACCGTAACTGTTGCTAAATATTTACCTTTATAAGTATAATTGGCAGTTCCAAATATAGAGAATAATGTATTGGTTCTGTCAAATGCAAAATCTACATTTGGGGTACCCGTACCATTTGACAATAAATAAAAATCAGGAGTTTCAAATAAGAAACCTGTAATACTTATTTGATTTCCTTTTGACCTTTCTTCAAGGGCTTCAATACCTACTAAAGCATTTAAGACGTGATCTCCAAAAGTTTTATTAAAATTTAAGGTATTCGTCCATGTCCAATTAAATAGATTGATATTACCTTCTGCAAGTGTATTTGTTGATACCGGCTCTGCGGCTTCAGGGTCTAATGCTGAAAAACGTCTATTGTCAATTGCTCTAAGACTTCCACTAGCCAATGTTTTGAAAGTAAGGCCTTCTATCAATTCAGCGCTCAAATAAAGATCTCCGAATATTTGGGCATTTCTGTCAAAATTATACTTATTCCTTTCTAAAGTGGCAACCGGATTATTTACGTTACTCAAACCTGTACCATTACTATAAGGGCCGGCATAATTTCCTGCATCATCAAAAACCGGAATTAAAGGGCTTGCCCTAAAAGCTCTATTAATTTGAACACCTGGCCCAGAAATACCTGATTGGCCGGGGTTTTGTTGTCTCGCAAAGGAAACACTTAAATGTTCGCCTATGGTAATTTTTTTATTCAATGCTTTAAATTCAGAATTCAATCTTGTAATACCTCTTTTGTAACCTGATTCTAACAAAACTCCTTCTCTGTTCAAGTAACTTGCAGATAAATAATACCTACCTGTTTCCCCACCGTTTTCTAAAGAAACAGAAATATTTTGTGTAGAAGCACTTCTCAAAATCTCATCTGCCCATTTAGTACCTCCGGGTTTTACGGTAACAGTAGTTGGTGCAGAAGGCGGTAAGTTTAGCAATTGCGTCGGTACTACTGGAGTAGGCCCTGAACCATATTGAGGGTGTGTAAGAACGGCACCATCATTACTTAAACTTTCCCATATCATATTTCCATGCTGAACAGGGTTTAAAAAATCGGGGATGTTTACTACCTCGGCTGAGCCTGCATAAAAATCAACCGACAACCTAGCTTTGCCCATATTATATTTACCACTTTTAGTTGTAATGATAATAACTCCGTTTGCAGCTCTAGCTCCATAGATGGCTGCGGAAGCATCTTTTAATACATTCATTTGCTCAATATCTGCGGCATTCAAATTACTCAATACATTTGGATCGTCAGTTTGCACTCCGTCAATGATATATAACGGGTTGGTATTATTAGATGTCCCAAAACCACGAATATTCACTTTAGGGGCACCACCGGGTACACCACTGTTTACAATACTAACTCCCGAAACTCTTCCTTCAAGTAGTTCAGCGGCACTTACTACCGGAGTCTTGATAGCTTCAGAAATATCAACAGAAGCAACGGCTCCCGTTAAATCACCTCTTGTTTGAGTGGTATAACCTACCACTACTACTTCATCAAGTTTATTGGCCTCTTCCACCAAAGTAACATCTATGGTGGTTTTACCGTCAACAGGAATTTCTTGTGTTAGATACCCTACAAAACTTATTACCAAAACGGCATTGGAAGGCACCTCATTTAAGGTATACTTTCCATCAAAGTCTGTAGTTGTTCCTTTGTCAGTACCTTTTACAACTACGGCTGCCCCGGGCAAAGGCCCATTTGCATCTGACACCGTTCCGGATACCGTTTGTGCTTGTGCATACCCACAGAGCATAAAAATCGAAAGAAAAAGCAATTTTCTAAATAATCTTTTTTTCATAATTAGTCAAATTAGTTTAATATTTGTTTAGTAAAATCATAATTTACAATTAAAGTAGCATAAATATACTCATTACAGTATTTAACGAAAAAATAATATACAAACAACGTTAAATGAGCAATGAATGACATCTAATAGGACATAAGCTATCTTGTTTAGATTACATACAACCTTAATTGCAATTATCGGGTTCAATTATCGGGTTCAATTTCCAATAATTCTATCTTTTTAAATTCAATAGGATGGCTTTCACTTTGCAGTGAAATATATCCTTCTGTTAACAATTGGCCTTCTCGGCTTTTTAGCGTATTATAATCACCTCCTATTTGAGGTTTGGCATAAGAGAGTACTTCTTTGCCATTTACATAATGTGAAATAATGGAATCTTTAATCACCAACACTTCTACGGCTACCCATTGATTGCCATAATAAGTTTCAGAAGACGAATTAATACAGTGTTTTTTTATTAATGTATCATGCATTATGATATGTGTTCCCGGCGTGCATACATTTGCCGTAGGCCTAGGCACTCCTTTTTTTATGCCTCCTAATAGTTGTACTTCAACAGATACGGGAAAATCTTGATTCAGCCCCATAGTTTCAGGGGCTTGGCTATGAATCATAATACCGCTATTGCGTTCTGCCCAGCCTTGGCCTCCTTTTACTTGTTTTTCAAGAAACCTATATTCTAATTTTAACCGATAGCTCGAAAATGGTTTTTTATAAAAGAGATGTCCGAAGGCATTGTTAAAATCATCATATTCATCGTAATTTACTTGCAACATTCCGTTTACAACGCGAAATGTATTTTTATAATTGTCGCCTAGCGGATGCCCTTTTATCTTTACTATCCACCCCTCTAAATCTTTACCGTTGAACAATGATATCCAGTGAGCCTTATATTTAGTACTCGTTTTACTATGAACATCTTCTTGTGCCTTACAGCTAGAAAATAGAAAAATACTCAATAACAGTATGATAGCCTTCGTACTATTCATATTCTTTTATTCCTTTTAAAGGATAGCTATTTAATTTCGTTCATCCTTAATTTATAATTTCCAACCTTCGCGGTATTCTCTTTTTACAAACTGATTTGCTTCGTCAAAGTTTGTAATTTTCATGTTGGCACCATCCCACAATAACTTTTTTCTTCCCGGGTATCCAAACCTATGATTACTCTTACTTTTTCGTAGTATATAACTTCTTATTGCCAAATTACCCATCAAAACGGTTTCAGTTAACGGGCCGGCATAATCAAAGGAAGATGTCAAGCCTCTGTGCTTTGTGTTACCAAACCCTTCTTTGCAGGCTTCAACCCATGCTGCTTGATGGCCGTGTTCGGGCAATGCATCATCGTTTTTTGTATTGGGTGAAACCAGCACATCGCCATTATTAAAATATATTTTAGGATTTTTTCCATAGGTACCGCAAGTCATAATGCCTTTTTCACCAATCATTATTACGCCGTTAGCACTATTATCATCACCTATCGGGTGGTTGGCCGGAATTAGTTCGGGGTGAAAAGGCCTCAGCCCACCGTCAGTCCAAGTCATTGTCATTTCGGTTTTATTTTTAGCTGATGGCAAAAATTTTAATTGGGTTCTTGAAGATGGCGGGCATGATTCGGGTAAATATTCAGGCACCCAATCTTTGGTATATACGGCGCCCACGCTACTTTCTACTTCTGTAGGATATCCGAGTCCCAATACCCTAAAAGGCGGGTCTATTAAATGGCAACCCATATCGCCTAAGGCGCCGGTTCCAAAATTCCACCAACCTCTCCATTTAAACGGATGGTATAACGGGTGGTAGTCAACCATTTTTGCAGGCCCTATCCAAGTATCCCAATCCAACCCTTCTAATAATTTAGGTTTATCTGTTGGGGTAGGAATGCCTTGTGGCCAAACCGGCCTGTTCGTCCAAACATGTACTTTGGTAACTTTTCCTATGTTGCCTTTATCAAACCATTGTATCATTTGTTTTACACCTTGGCCTGAAGCACCTTGATTGCCCATTTGCGTAACCACTTTATATTGATTGGCAGCTTTTGTCAACATTCTGGTTTCATAGATATCATGTGCCAATGGCTTTTGAACATACACGTGTTTTCCTGATTTTATAGCTGCCATTGCAATAACGGCATGTGTATGATCGGGTGTTGAAACGGTAAGGGCATCAATATCTTTTATTTCATCTAATACTTTTCGATAATCTTTATACCGTTTTGCCTTAGGGAATTTTTTTAAAGCTTTTGCCGCCCTATTCCAATCTACATCGCAAATGGCTGCGATATTGGAGGAACCATTATTCCAAACATTTACCGCATCAGAATACCCCTTTCCTCCGCCTCCAATAACAGCAATATTTAATTTATCACTTGGCGGAATGAACCCTTTGCCCAAAACATGCCGAGGAACAATACTTATTCCGGCAAAAACAATGGCGGTATTTTTTATAAATTGTCTTCTTTTGATCATATCTTTATGATACTATTAACTACGAACAAACAATACTCTCATAGGTTAGCTTCAGCTTATATTTTTATTGGGTTAATCAGGTTTATCGGCACTTATAACATATTGAATTCCTCCTAAGATGTGTTTTAAAAAAGTAGGATTTTGATAGCTCGCTTTGGTATGTCCTAATCCGGTATAAAACACTTTTCCTCCATCAAATTTATGAAACCAAGCAATCGGGTGATTTTGCCCGTTTTTGCCTCCGATATATGAACTTTCATCTAGTTTCATCAAAACCTTTATTGCCGGATTGATTTCCTTATAATTATACCACTCATCAAATTTCAGCCATTTGTTGCCTAAAAAGGCCGTTGCCGGATGTTTGTGGTTTACGACTTCTATCTTGGCTTGTTGTTGTTTGGGGTGGCTTTCAAAATAGGCGCCCACCATTTTACCATACCAAGGCCAATTATATTCTGTATCTGCTGCTGCATGAACACCAACAAATCCTCCGCCGTTATTGATAAATATTTTAAATTTTTCTTGTTGGGCATCATTTAAAATATCACCGGTAGTACTTAAAAAAACAACGGCTTTGCAACTATCTAGCAATGACACCAATTCGTCAGCATCTTCGGTTGCCTGTACCGAAAAATTATTCTCTTTTCCTAAGGTGGCAATACTTTTAATACCATCTTCTATAGATGCATGGCGATATCCTTGTGTTTTAGAAAATACGATAATTTTTGGTAATTTTTGGGCATAGCTGTTACTCAATAAGAAGATACTTATTACAAAGTAATACCTGTAAAGCAACGATAGAGATTTCATTTATTTGTTAGTTAGTTATGTGTTCAAACTGATACGTTCTAGTAACAGTGATTTTATTTAATGAATTCTACTGTTATTTTAATGCCTAAAGTCTTTTTGACAGATCAATCTCAGATACTCGGGATAGTGATGAACCTATCTATTTATCAGATAGGGAATCTCTATAATTTAATTAAGAGATTTTTCGTCGTTCGTTCCTCTCTCTGTCAAAATGACACTACCGTTACTATAATTTATCCTCTAAATTTGTTGTAGCGCCATTTTATTTATAATGACCACCTTTTTCCTCCGGTAGCTTCTTCTACTGAGATACAGCCTAATTGTGCCCCGGGAATCGGGTCATAGGCCAATACTTCTTCGCCAATTTTTTGGCTCGTTCTATACGCCCAAACACTTGTTCCCCTCAATCCGTAAAGGGCATTTAAAACATCTCGTTCTTTATCAGAAAATTTTTCTTGTTCTTCTTTAGAGGCTTTTAAATAGGTTGCCAATAACGTGTCGTAATCGGCGGTTTTCAATGTTGAAGCCGATTTTTTTTCAGAGACTTGCAAGGCATCCATAATGGCTTTTAATCCGTCTTTATATTCTTTCTGTTTTTGTTCGTCAAGGGCTTTATCGGCATATAAATCGATAAATTCAGGAACATTGACGTCTAAGGCTCCCGGCGACGCTTCTGTTTTAGGCAATATCAGGTCAATTAAATTTCTCAGTACCACTCCTTCGTCTATGGTTAAAAAAGAAGGTTTCCAAGAAACTACATCTGTTTTACAGCTTTGCAATAAACTTATCACCGTGGGTGTTGCTACCAAATAGCCCATTGAGAGCCCCAATCCTTTTAATGCTTCTCTTCTGTCCATACTATTATGCTTTATTTTTTTTGAGTTGTTTTGCGGCGTGGTTTGCTGCCCTAGCCGTTAATGCCATATAGGTTAGTGAAGGGTTCTGGCATGCCGAAGAGGCCATACAAGCCCCGTCAGTAACATAAACATTAGGAACGCTATGTATTTGATTGTGTTTGTTCAATACCGAAGTTTTAGGGTCTCTACCCATACGGGCTGTTCCCATTTCATGGATTCCGATACCGGGTGCATATTCGCGGTTAAAAGTATTGATATCTTTAAACCCTGCTTTTTCTAACATATCAACGGCTTGTTTCACCATATCTTTGCGCATTTCGAGTTCATTTTCCCGCCACTGTGCATCAAAGGTTATGGTGGGCAATCCCCATTCGTCTAATTTATCATAGTCTAGGGTCATTTTATTGTCATGGTTTGGCAGGCATTCTCCAAATCCTCCCAGGCTCATTCTCCACCCACCGGGTTCCAACATTTTTTCTTTATACTCGGCACCGTAGCCTAATTCAGCAACATGCTCGGTAATAGTACCTCTTCCGGCACCTCCTTGATAACCGAAACCTCTTAAATATTTTTTATGTGTGGCTTTATCTTTGAGGTTTACAAACCGTGGAATATAAATTCCGTTCGGCCGCCGTCCTTTATAATATTTATCATCAAAACCTTCTATTACCCCAGAAGCTCCGGCAGCTAAATGATGATCCATAATATTATGCCCTAACTCACCGCTGTCATTCCCCAATCCATTCGGAAACCGCTTTGATTTTGACTGCATTAAAATAGAAGCTGTACCCATTGTTGAAGCACAACAGAAAATAATTTTTGCGTTAAATACGCGTTCTTTTTTTGTTTCGGCATCGATTACCTTTACGCCTGTTGCCAATTTCAATGAATCGTCATAGATGATTTCGCTTACAATAGAATTAGGTCGTAAGGTCATATTGCCGGTTCTTTTTGCGGCTGGCAACGTTGAAGCTAAACTGCTAAAATAGGCGCCGTAAGGGCAACCTCTCATACACCTATCCCTAAATTTACATTGGCTTCTACCCTCAAAATGCTCACCTTTTGTTAAATGAGCTGTTCTTCCAATAGTCAAAACCCTGTCATTATAATTTTCAGAAATTTTACTCTTTAAATGTTTTTCTACACAATTGAGTTCCATGGGAGGTTCGAAAATTCCATCGGGTAATTGGGCAAGTCCTAATTTCTCACCACTCACACCTATATATTTTTCTACATGGTCATACCACGGGGCGACATCTTTATATCGTATAGGCCAATCTACGGCAATACCATCTCTTTTATTGGCTTCAAAATCTAAGTCACTCCACCGGTAACTTTGCCTTCCCCAAGTAATGGAGCGGCCACCTACTTGATAACCGCGCATCCAATCAAAACGCTTTGTTTCGTTATACGGATGTTTGATATCGTCAACAAACCAATGTCTATGGGCTTCGCGTGTAGTATAACCGGTACGGCTTTGTTTTTGTTGTCTTTTGGCTGCTTCAGCAGAGGGTGTGCCTCTCAACTCAAAATCCCAAGGGTCTTTGTACATAGTAGTATAGTCTTTAATATGTGTGACCATCCTACCACGCTCTAACACCAATGTTTTTAAGCCGTTTTCGCATAACTCTTTGGCAGCCCAACCACCGGTAATACCTGTTCCGATAACAATGGCATCATACGTAGTATCTTCTAGCGAATTATTTTCCATAAAATTAAGGTTCTATAGGTTTATTGATTTCAGTTGTTCATGAAATAATTCTCATAACTGTTTCTTGTTTTTCTTGAGAATCGTATAAATTTTACACCGGAGGCTGAAAGCCTAAAGCCCCGGATACTATGTTTCAGGTTTTTGGTTTTGGGCTACAATTTTTTTAACTAGCCACCTGTGCTGTGATATTATCAAAAGCAGTTTGACAATGCACTACAACTAAACTTTAATTATCTTGATGGGCGAAAAAATACATATTGTTGTAATTTTAAAAGGTCAAATCATTAAAATTTATTAAAAATCTTATTATTTACCGCAAATTAATTATTTTGCATCAAAATTTTGTTCAAAACATTTCAGTGAAAATAAATGTACATAAAATACAGCCTTTCGTTTCTGAAAATGAGGTTTTCCATGCAGATACTTGTTTACCGCTGGTAGATGCTGTTTCCAGAAATAAATTAACCTTTAAAGCACTTGCGCGGCATACCTATCCCGGAGATCGGTTAACCGATGAAACCCTTGGCCTGAATTCTATTGGATACTGGGATGCTATCGAACCTCAAGATTGGGGCCTTGACTGGCACCGCAATGAAGGCATTGAATTTCATTTTCTAGAATCGGGCAGTATGCCATATGCCCAAGAAAATAGGGAAATAAACTTATTACCTAATTATTTAACGGTCACCCGCCCTTGGGAAATACATAAAGTAGGAGACCCTATTATCGGTATAGGAAAGTTTTATTGGGTTATTATTGACCTTGGGGTAAGAAGGCCTCATCAACCTTGGAAATGGCCCGATTGGATTGTACTGACAGAAAAAGACCTATTGAGGCTGACCTCAATTTTAAGACAAAATGATAAGTGGCTATGGAAAGCCAATAAAGATATTTACCATTGTTTTCACAACATAGGCAAAACGGTTGACACTGATAATAATGGAAGTAACGCTACCAAAATCAGGCTTTTAATTAATGAATTATTACTATTGTTGTTAGAATTGATAGACACGCATGAGCTAAATCTCGACGAAAACCTTACCAATAGTGCTAGAAGTGTCAGCCAATTTCTTAACGAGTTGGAAAATAGCCTTTCTGAAATTTGGACTATTGAAAGAATGGCAGCAGCTGCCGGAGTTGGAATTACTCGATTTACACATCATTGCAAACAATTAACCAATTTAACGCCTATGCGCTACCTATCGATGAAACGACTAGAGTTTGCAAAAAAATTACTACTTGAAAACCCTCATTTAAGCATTGCTCAAATTGCCTATAGCTGCGGTTTTACAACAAGCCAGTATTTTTCTACAGTATTCAAAAGATATGAAAAACGCACTCCGATAGAATTCAGAAACGCAACTCTTATAGCATCGGGTTTTGACAAATAGGCCTGATGGATATTTGTTGTTTAAAATATTTCAATGAATAAAAATAAACAGAAATTTTTTTTTTATAACGTACTTTCACATTTCTATCAATTCTATTCAATATCTCATCACCATGAAAAATAGTAAATCTCAGGCCAACGCCTTTTCCTTACTTATTATACTTCTTTTAAGTATTGGATTCACCTCTTGCAAAAAACAGGCAACAGAAAAAAAAGAAGCAACTACCACCACCCAACAAACCAAAGAAACTCCCCCTTTCTTTAAATTATCCTTGGCACAATGGTCACTTCACCGGGCAATTATAGACGGTTCAATGAACCCGATTGATTTTGCGCAAAAAGCCAATGAAATGGGATTTGAAGGGTTAGAATATGTAAGCGGATTATACAAAGGCTATCTAGAAAAAAGTACTGATAAAAAACATGCTTTTCAAAATATGCTCGATTCCCTAAAACTAAAAAGTGAAAAGTACGGCTTAAAAAATTTACTCATTATGATTGATGGGGAAGGCGATTTGGCAGCTACCGACGAAAGTGTTCGGAATCAAGCCATTGAAAATCATAAAAAATGGGTTGATGCTGGGGCTTTCTTAGGATGCCATTCTATACGTGTTAATTTGTTTGGCAATGGCAATAACGCTGAGGCTTGGTCAAAATATTCGGTAATAAGTTTAAAAAAATTATGCCAATACGGCAAAGAAAAAAATATCAATATCATTGTTGAAAATCACGGAGGTTTCTCTTCAAATGCTACTTTGTTAACTAAGGTGATAGCTGATGTAGGCATGGATAATTGTGGGGTATTACCCGACTTTGGAAATTTTTGTTTAAAACGAGAAGGCGGAGATCCTTGGAAAGGAAAATGTATCGAAGAATATGACCGCTATAAAGGTGTTGAACAAATGATGCCTTATGCCAAAGGGGTCAGTGGAAAATCGTATGACTTTGATGAAAACGGAAATGAAACTACCATTGATTTCAAAAGGATGCTAAAAATCGTTAAAGATTCAGGATATACCGGTTTTATCGATGTTGAATATGAAGGTGAACGCTTATCTGAAGAAGCCGGAATTGAGGCTACCAAAGCCTTATTATTAAAAGTTGCCGGCGAACTGAAATAAAAATCTCAATCGATGAAAAAATCAACACAAGCCCAATTATCCATTATGATGTTCCTCGAATTTTTTATTTGGGGAGGTTGGTTTGTTACCTTAGGTTCTTTCTTGGGAAACAATTTAAACGCCACAGGAGCCGAAACCGGCATGGCCTATTCTACACAGTCTTGGGGCGCCATTATTGCACCTTTTATCATCGGCCTCATTGCTGACCGGTTTTTTAATGCCGAAAAAATATTAGGGGTATTACACCTTATTGGAGCTGTATTGATGTATCAGATGTCTCAAACTACTGAATTTAGCGTATTTTACCCCTATGTGCTGGGGTATATGATTGCTTATATGCCTACGTTAGCTTTGGTAAATTCAGTTTCTTTTAATCAAATGCAGAACCCTGCAAAACAGTTTCCTTTTGTGAGGGTATTTGGCACACTCGGATGGATTATGGCCGGTTGGGTCATTAGCCTTGCCTTTAAATGGGATGCTATTGACCACATAAAAGAAGGGGCTTTGTCTAATACGTTTTTAATGGTAGCCATCGCTTCGGCAATATTAGGTGTTTTTAGTTTTACCTTGCCTAAAACCCCTCCAAAAGTGAATGCCGGCGAAAAAGTGACTATTTCTGACATCTTAGGGTTGGATGCTCTGAAATTATTAAAAGACCGGAATTTTTTGACCTTCTTTATAGCTTCAGTACTCATCTGTATTCCATTAGCTTTTTACTATCAAAACATCAGTCTTTTTTTAACAGAAAATAATGTCGAAAATTCTACTACTTGGGCCTCACTAGGGCAAGTTTCAGAAGTACTATTCATGCTTTTATTACCTTTTTTCTTTACCAAATTCGGTTTTAAAAAAACCATTTTATTCGGTATGCTAGCTTGGGGAATCCGTTATACACTCTTTGCCTTTGGCAATGCCGGAGATTTATTCTTTATGTTGGTTATCGGCATTGCATTACACGGAATTTGTTATGATTTCTTTTTCGTTTCGGGCCAAATTTATACTGATTCTAAAGCCGGTGAAAAAATTAAAAGTGCCGCCCAAGGCTTAATTACCTTAGCTACTTATGGCGTGGGGATGTTGATAGGCTTTTGGATAGCCGGACAAATAGCAGATAAATATCGTTTAACAGACGGCACGCATAGCTGGAAAGATATTTGGATTTTCCCCGCCGTTTTTGCCATAGTAGTAATGGTACTGTTTGCCATATTCTTTAAAAATGAAAAAGTTGAATACAAAGCATAAAATATGAGTTCTAAAATCAGACTGGGTATGTTAGGTGGTGGTGGTGATTCCCTTATCGGAGTATTACATAGGGTAGCTTCTGCCATATTCGACCAATTTCAACTCATTGGAGGCGTTTTCAATCCGGTTTGGGAAGAGAATGTTGGTTTTGCCGAAAAAATAGGTATTCCAACCGATAGGATATATATCGATTTTGATACGTTGATAACTGAAGAATTAAAACTTCCTGAAAAGGAAAGGATGCAAGTAATCTCTGTTCTGACACCAAATTTTTTGCATTTCCCAATGGCCAAGAAATTATTGGAAAACGGGTTTCATATAATTTGCGAAAAACCGATGACCACAACGTATAAAGAGGCTAAAATTTTAGAAAGTATTTTCCGAAAATCAACCACTATTTTTGCCGTAACATATACCTATACCGGTTATCCGATGGTGCGCCAAATGCGTGAAATGATAGCAAACGGCATAATCGGCAAAGTACAAAAAATAGATATTCAGTATTATCAAGGTTGGATAAACCCTATTATTCACGACTCTGAAAAACGTGCCAATACATGGAGGTTAGATCCTGAGAAATCAGGTATTAGCTGTTGTGTTGGCGATATTGGTACCCATGCTTTTGACATGATAGAATATGTTACGGGCTTGCAAGTAACCGAGGTTTTAGCAGACCTCAACTACGTATACAGCGATAATAAAATGGATGTTGACGCCACCATTCTCATTCATTGTACCCCCGAGGTAAAAGGGGTTATCAGAACCAGTCAAATTGCCACCGGTGAAGAAAATAATTTTACCGTACAAGTTTACGGTGAAAAAGCAGGATTGAAATGGCGGCAGGAGAATCCGAATGAATTGTTTCTTTTAGAAGACAGCAAGCCAATCAGGGTTTTAAAACCCGGGCATGTATACGACAGTGAATTGTCATTAGATGGTACAAAATTACCTCCGGGGCACCCCGAAGGTATTTTTGATTCTATGGGAAATATTTACAAAGGAATTGCCAGAGCCATTAAAGGAGAACCATATCACAATGCTGAATTTCCAACATTAGCTGATGGTGTAAGAGGTATGAATTTTATCGAAAAAGTTGTCGCTTCCCATCTACATGGCAATGTATGGGTTCAATTAGACGAACACTAATTTAAAAATTATCGCTGTGAAAACAATTAAAGGTCCTGCCATTTTTTTAGCACAATTTATGGATACTATGGCTCCATTCAATTCTCTAGACGGTTTATGCAAGTGGGCCAGCGATTTGGGATATAAGGGTATCCAAATTCCAACTTGGGAAACCCGATTGATTGATTTAGACAAAGCCTCAGAAAGTAAAACGTATTGCGATGAGCTGAAAGGTAAAATTAATGAGTATGGATTAGAAATCACAGAGCTTTCTACACATTTACAAGGGCAATTGGTAGCAGTGCATCCTACCTATGATATTATGTTTGACAATTTTGCCCCAGAACAAGTAAAAAACAATCCAAAAGCAAGAACAGCTTGGGCAATTGACACTGTTAAAAAAGCTGCTGTTGCTAGTAAAAATTTAGGTTTGAAGGTGCATGCTACTTTTTCGGGTGCCTTATTATGGCATACTTTTCACCCTTGGCCCCAACGGCCTCCCGGATTGGTAGAAATGGGCTTTGAAGAACTGGCAACACGTTGGTTGCCCATTCTCAATCATTTCGATGAAAATGGCATTGATATTTGTTATGAAATTCATCCCGGCGAAGACCTCCATGACGGCGATACTTTTGAACGTTTTCTAGAAGCAACCGGCAATCACAAACGTGTAAATATATTGTATGACCCTTCGCATTTTGTATTACAACAGCTAGACTATATTGAATATATTGACCATTACCATGAATTTATCAAAGCCTTTCATGTAAAAGATTCTGAATTTAATCCCACCGGAAAAAAAGGTGCTTTCGGCGGATATAACAATTGGATAGACCGAGCCGGAAGATACCGTTCGCCGGATGATGGACAAGTAGATTTCAAAACTATTTTTTCAAAATTAACACAATATGGCTGTGATGTATGGGCAGTCATGGAATGGGAATGCTGTATCAAAAGCCCTGAACAAGGTGCGCGGGAAGGTGCACCGTTTATAAAAAAGCATATCATTGAAGCTACCGAAAAAGCGTTTGACGATTTTGCCGGAGCCGATATCGATAAAGAACAATTAAGAAAAATATTAGGACTTTAAAATGTAGCATTTTAGCCTTGTCATTCGAGAACTAACAAATAGAACACAGATTGAGTAGATAATCGCAGTATAAAAATTTCAAAACACAAAACTTAGAACCTAAAGCACAAAATCTAATACCAAGAACCCAAAACCTGAAACTCGGAACCTAAAACTAAAAACATATTACAACAACATAAAACCAATATTATGAAAAAAATTATTTTTACAACACTTGTCATAGGTTTATTAATTGGATGCAAACAGCCTTCTAAAAAAAGTGCTGTAAAAAAGATTCAAGATAAAGAATTCGAATCAACAAATGGGCCGGAATGGGTATCCCTATTTCATGGAAAAACATTTAAAGGTTGGCATCTCTATATGACAAAAGACCTGCCACATGGCGAGTGGAGTATTGAAGACGGTGCCATGCTTTTTAATCCGAAAAAAGACCGTACCGAAGGTGGTAAAAATATCGTAACCGATAACAATTATACCAACTTTAAATTATCACTAGAATGGAAAATTTCTAAAGGTGGAAACAGTGGTATTTTTTGGGGTGTCAAAGAAGATGCAAAGTATAAAGAAGCCTATGAGACCGGCCCAGAAATTCAAGTGCTAGACAATCAAAATCACCCGGATGCCAACATTAGCGGTAAATTACATCAGGCAGGAGCCTTATATGATATGGTAGCACCTTCACAAGATGTAGCAAAACCTTATGGCGAGTGGAACAAATGTGTCATCTATATAAATCATAAAACCAATGAAGGCAAGGTTTGGCTAAACGATGTGAAAATTGTTGAATTTCCAGTTGACGGCAAAGGTTGGGATACCATGGTGGCAAATTCTAAATTCAAAGATTGGGAAGGCTTTGGAAAAACTCCTACCGGAAAAATAGGCCTTCAAGATCATGGAAATAAAGTTTGGTACCGCAATATTAAAATTCAGGAATTGGATTAGGCCTTTTCTTGAGGGTATATCAACCCTATTTGTGCCCTCGTTTCATCTAATAATGAAATCAACTCGAGACTGTATTGATGCGACCACCTTTTGCTCTCTATACGTTGGTTTTGTATACAGCGATGGCATTCGATGATTTCATACGTAAATCCAAAACCGGCCGTTGGTAATTTAAAAACCTCCTTGTGTTGATTTGTAACCAATGTGTATTGTTGTGCGGCATGCCACGGGCTTTTGAGATATAGTGTTCCTTTGGCTCCTTTGATGCATACGTCTTTGGTATTATTGATTGTAAAGCTGCAATGTAAATCGGCCTGTGCATTCTCATATTCAAAAACCATAGAGGTTTCAATATCGCAGTGGGTTATTGTATGAAAAGTTGAGGTTGCTTTGATTTTCCGAGGAATTCCCAACAATGCATACGCTATAAAAGCCGGATAAATTCCAATATCTAACAAAGCCCCACCTCCTAAATTTAAATCGAATACCCTACTTTCTATCGGTTTGGCAGCCAAAAAGGAAAAATCGGCATTGATATTGCTAATTTTTCCGAGTTTGCCGCTATCTATATATTTTTTTACCGCTATAAAACTCGGGTTGAACCGTGTCCATAAGCCTTCCATAAAAAATCGATTGGTTTGTTGAGAGGTTTTGATAATAGCTTTTGTTTCTTTTTTATTGAGCGCCAACGGCTTTTCGCATAACACATGCTTATGGTATTGCATGGCTTTGATACTCCATTCGGCATGTGAAATATGGGGTGTTGCTATGTATACAATATCTACAGTAGTATCTAACAAAAGTTCATCATAACTACCATAAGCTACCGTTGCTTGGTATTTTTTGGCAAATTTTTGGGCTTTTTCTATACTTCTCGAAGCCACAGCAAACAACTCGGCACCTTCAACAAGTGTCAAATCACTAGCAAATTTACGGGCGATGTTTCCGCAGCCTATAATTCCCCATTTTATTTTTTTTTGTACAACCACCTGCTCAAAACTTGTTTTTACAAAACCATTTATTTCCAATCAAATACCCGTATAAGATTATTTATTTTTGTCATTATCACTAGCAAAATCATCAATTTATACTCGGTAGGTGTCAGCCCTCCAATGGGTAATCATTTTTTTAATTGCATTTTCAGACAAACTTTCTGCCACCGCTTTTTTTGCCAATTCTAGAAATTCTTTATCGGATGCAAACCGCAAGCCGATAATTTGGCGCATGGTGAGTTTGGTGTCTAATGCCTTTCCTGTTAACAGATAATGCCTAAAATTTTCTTCAGCTCGTATGGCTCTGTCTTGGGCTTTGAGGGCAAACATTCGTGCATAAAAAGCTGTAAGCATTAAGAGTAGCGCACCAAAAACTAGTAATGAGGCATTGTATAGGTTTTCATGTGTAGATTTTACCAAATTTACAATAGTTCCTATCAATAATATCACTGTGCCTAACATGGTGAAAAAATGATATAACGGAACAAATCGGCGATGGTTTGAATAATTTTGTGTGCTCATAATTTGAATTTAAAAAGTTTAAATGAGTTCATTGTTAAAATGTTATTATACTTAGCTAAGTTCTGCTTACTACAGCGTTAAAAATTGCAAAACACTGTTCACGAAAGTCTTTGAAGACCCTGTAGGCATTAATACTTACAAGGCAGCCAAACCTTGCAGGATGTTTTAATATAAAATCTGATACTCAATATATACTAATTTTTGAATATTGCACTACTTAGTCGAATTATTTAATTACGATGCAGTTATTGTTAAAACTAAGCCTTATACTTTAATAATGATATTTCGTTTGTATAAAAAATAACCTAAGAACATGTAAAAAGCTACTACTGTCAAAGCATACGCCACTGAAGATATTTTAGGGTTTGCTATAAAACTTGTATACACAGTATGGTAGAGCCAACTATGGATACTTTCGGTTTCATTGACTTTGATTAAATCAAATGTTTTTGAAATAAAACTAGACAAGAAATAGATAATGATGGCATTAGAGCCTACATATTTGAAAATAGTACCAAATTTTACATGTTTCTCGTCCATGATATAGTGTACAAAACCCAACAATAATGTTCCCCATCCGGCAGTAACCAATACAAAACTACTTGACCACAATGCTTTGTTAATAGGAAACCAGTAACTCCAACTATACCCTAACGCGAGCATACCTATTCCTAATACACTTAAAATAACCAATTTGCTCTTTTTATATCCGCTCAACACTTTACCGATTAGGATACCGATAATAGCGGTTACTATAGCCGGAAATGTACTTAACAGGCCTTCAGGGTCATAATCGGCTTTCCATGTATGTTTGCCGAATATTTTAAGGTCTACATAGTTTGCCCAGTTATTGGGCGCCCTATCAAATGTTGGTGCTGCCCCGTTTAAGGGTACAAAACCCATCCACAGCCAATAGCCCACTAAAAGGGCTACGCCTATTGCTATTAATACTTTCCAATTAAAATTCAAATTTAATACAGCCGCTATAAAAAATACTACACCTATCCGTTGTAAAACCCCCGGAAACCGCAATATACTGATAGACTTAAAAAATGGCGGATACGGTAAAAACCATGCCAAGAACAATCCTAAGCCTATAATTTTTAAACTTCTGATGACTATTTTTTTATACGTTTTTGCATTTTTGGGTTTGTTTTTATAGGCAAAATGAATAGAGATGCCCACGATAAACAGAAAAAACGGAAATATTAAATCGGTTGGGGTATATCCATGCCATTC
>Ga0256841_1001008_pt1 | contig 26223 bp, 26 predicted proteins | sample 356308metaG_FD_185971 | JGI IMG/M metagenome (GOLD analysis project Ga0256841, IMG submission 185971) | Hydrothermal vent microbial communities from Mid Atlantic Ridge, Atlantic Ocean - 356-308 | ecosystem: Environmental > Aquatic > Marine > Hydrothermal vents | place: Atlantic Ocean: Mid...
GGCCCTGGACAGGGTCGAGACGCCCGCCGCCCTGGCGACCGTCGGCGCCGGCCTCGGCAACCTGAAACCGGCCTGGCGCCGGCAGGCGCGCCTGTGGATGCGGCAGCTCGATACCGACGGACAACTGGCGCGCAGCCTGGAACGGGCCGGCAACGTTGTGTTGTCCGCCCCCTGTGCCGCCGGCGCCAGTCGGACGGCGCCGGCGGCGGCCGGTGCCTTCGCCCTGCGGGCAGCGAAGCCGGCAGGCTCCCGGGCGGCCGCCCTTGTACGATTCCTGTCCTCGGCACCGTCTTCGGCGGCGCCCGGGATCGCCTGGCCGGTTCCGGTTTTCCTGCAACATGCCCGGGGGACGGGTGTTGCCGCCACCTGTCGGGGGCAGCGGCGCGTCGATTCCGTGGCGCTGGCGGTCGAGGTCGCCGGCGCCTACTATCCGGGCTTCGAACTCGCCCTGCTGACGGCGGCGGCCGGGCAGCCGCCGCCGGTCGTCAGGCCGGGACGCGGCCTCGCCCTCGGCGGCGGGCGGTTCCTCGCCGCCCCCGATCTGCGCTACTACCCGCGGCCTGCGCGGCCGGTGCCGGTGTTCCGCCTCGAGGAGCTCACGCGGGCGGGCGGCGCCGGCGACCGCCTGCGGGACAAGGTGCTCATCCTGGGGGCGGCAACGCCCGCTCCGGCGCCCGGCCTGCGGGGGCCGGGCGGCCAGCGGTTCACGCCGCTCACCTGGTCGGCGCAGGTGGTCGACAGCCTGCTCGGCGGCCGCGCCTTCCTCATGCCGTCCTGGTTCTTCGCGGCGCAGCGCGCGCTGGTCCTGGTGTTCACCCTGTACCTGCTGGTGCTGCCGGCGGCCTGGCACCGCCTGCGTGCGCCGCTCCTTTCCGCCCTGCTGGCGACCCTGGCGTTGAATGCCGGCCTGGCGCTGCTGTGGCTCGAGCAGTTGTGGTTGCCGGTGGTCTGGCCACTGCTGTTCCTGCTCGGAAGCCAGTGGTTGTTGTGGCTTGCCGGTCGCCGTCACGCCCTGCTGGCGACCCTGCAACAGGCGCTGGTCGAGGCGCGCGTGGCGCTGGGCAGGCAGTTGCTGTCGCAGGGACAGCTGGAGCTGGCGCTGGAACAGTTCGCTCCCTGTCTGCCGGCGCCCCCGGCGCAGGACTCGATGTACGAACTGGGCCTGGAGCACGAGCGCCGCCGCCAGGTGCACAAGGCACGGGCGATCTACGAAAGACTCGCCGGAGCGGGGTACCGGGACGCCGCGCAGCGCGGCCGGCGCCTGGCCGAGCTGTCGGAACGCTTCCCCGGCGCCGACGCGGCGGCCGGGGCGACGCTGGTGCTGGACAGGCCGGTCATGGAACTGCCGGTGCTCGGCCGCTACCGCCTGGAGCGCGAACTGGGTCGCGGTGCCATGGGCACCGTCTATCTCGCCACCGACCCGACCATCGGCCGCCAGGTTGCCATCAAGACCCTGCCGCTGCTGGAACACTACGCGGCGCGCGAACAGGAAGAAGCGGCGCAGCGTTTCCTGAAGGAGGCCGAGGCGGCGGGCCGCCTGCAGCATCCCAATATCGTCGGCATCCACGACGCCGGCCGGGAGCACGATCTCGCCTACATCACCATGGACTATGTCGAGGGCGACAGCCTGGAGGCCTGGGTGAAGGAGTCCGCGCTGCTGCCGGTGTGGGAAGTGCTCGACATCGCCGCCCAGGTGGCCGATGCGCTGGCCTACGCCCATGGCCGCCAGGTGGTGCACCGCGACATCAAGCCGGGCAACATCATCTACGACCGCGACAGCGGTAGGGTGAAGATCACCGATTTCGGCGTGGCCCGGGTACTCGACAGCCAGCGCACGCGCACCGGCACGGTGCTGGGCACGCCTTCCTACATGTCGCCCGAACAGGTCGCGGGACGCAAGGTCGACGGCCGCTCGGATCTCTTTTCGCTGGGCACGACGCTGTTCCAGCTTCTCACCGGGCGCCTGCCCTTCCAGGGCGACACGGTGGCCACGCTGATGTACCAGATCGCCAACCAGAAGACGCCGCCGCTGCGCAAGTACCGGCGCGGCCTGCCGGTGTGCCTGGGGCGCCTGCTGAACCGGGCCCTGCAGAAGGCGCCCGCCAGACGATTCGCCGACGGCGCGGATATGGCGGCGGCCATCCGCCGGTGCCGCGCCCGGTTCAAGGGAGGCCGGCGCAGGTCAGCCTGATGCAAACCGAGTACCACTGGAGGTTGAAGAACATGTTCAAACTGTTGCAGATCGTCGGCGGGAACGTGGTCGCCGAGCACGAACTGACCGGGGAGCCGCTGACCATCGGGCGCAATCCCGGCAACAGGCTGCAGCCCGACGACGCCAGCGTCAGCGGACGGCACGCCCGTATAACACTTGTGCCCAGCGCCTACCTGGACGACGCCATGGACGTGGTCCTGGAAGACCTGGGCAGCACCAACGGCACCCTGGTCAACGACAAGCCGGTGCGCAGACACCTGCTCAAGCACGGCGACCGGGTGACCATAGGCACCCTGGAGTTCAAGTTCATCGACGAGCAGACGCTCGCCCTGGGGGGAACGCGGATCCTGCTGCAGGAAGAGGACTGAGTATCAGGGACTGCCGTTGGCGGCGTGCGTGACAGGGCGCGGGCAGGAATGGCCTGGCATCCTGGTTGCCGGCCGCGAAGCGGCTCCCACGCAAGCCTGGAATGACCCCCGCCCCCTGCTGTTTCCCGCCCTGCGGCGCCCAGCATTGCACGGAGCAGGGTCAATGAGGGCCGACGTACTTCATGGCCCTGCCCGATCCGCCGGGAAAGTCCGGCCCCCTCCGACGGCCGGTGATCCGGAAGCCAGGCGCCGATGAAGGCTGCCAGTGGAGGGCCCGTCCGGGGCCGCTCCAGGAATACTTCCACCAGAGTAGAAGCGCTGCGTCACCCGGCTGTCGTCCGGTGTGCCAGGAATGGCGATGCTGGCACCGGTATGACGGCCCGGGCCGGGACATCATCCGGTGATGACGGGATCCTGTCGCGCTGGGTTTGCAGTACGCGGGGCACCGGCTGAACCGCTGGCAGCGGCCGGGAAAGGCGGAGACGGCAAGAAATATTAAAATAAACAGCTAGATGGCACCTGTTTCCGCCGGTCCGAATATTTTTCTCCCTGACCCTTGATTAGTTCGGGATGTCTTCTAGCATTGCTATTACTAATAAAAAAACCGCCAATTAGAGGATTATCCTATGACATATTCATACAGAAGGTGTCTGGGCAGACTGCTGCGACAGCTTTGCGTGGGGGTGGTGGCGGTTCCCATGCTCTGCCCCCAAGGGCAGGCGGATGAACCCCCGGCCGATCGCGAATCTATCCTGAGGCGAATCGAGGCGCTCGAACAGCGGCTCAGGCGACTGGAGGCTGTGGAACAGCGTGTGGAGGAACTGGAGTCCACCACCGTGCTGTCAGAACCGGAAACGCGTGTCAAACAGGTCGAAGTGTGGGTCGACGAAGCCGGCGTCGAACACGCGACGCAGGAACCCGGAACACGGCGGGTCGTAACCTACCAGCGCGAACGCGTCTATCGTCGCCAGACCATCAATGACAAGATCGAGGCTGCGCTCGATGATGCGGCAGCCCGTACCGTACAAGTGGGTGTCGACGCGGCGATCGTGCTGCAGAACGTCCAGCAGACCAACGGGTCCGACGCACGGGCCGATGGCAACACCTATCAGTTGGCATCTGCAGACTTGTTGTTTACCGCGGGCCTGGCGAAATACACGGTGTTCTATGCCGACGTCGTGGGCCTGAGCGGTACACCGCCCGACGGGGAGGTCGAGGGCCTTAGCCTGCTCAATGGCTATGCTGCTCGCTTGCGCGAGCAGAACCGGCTCGAGCTCAGGGAAGCCTGGTTGATGACCGAACTCTGGTCACAGAGGCTCACACTGGTTGCGGGACGGCTCGATCTCACCAACTACTTCGATGGCAATGCCGCCGCCAACGACGAGACCACACAGTTCATCAGCGATGCGCTGGTCAACAATCCGACTCTGGGGTTATCGGAGAACGGCGCCGGCCTGGCTGCGATATTCGATCCCAGGAACGGTTTCAGGTTGAAAGCCGGTTACCAGCAAAGCAGCAGCACCGCCACCAATCTTTCCGACTCCCTGTTCTATCTCACCGAGGCGAGCTATGAGTGGACTCCGTTCGATTTGGGCGAAGGAAACTACCGCATCTGGTATCGAACCGACAATTCCAGCGGCAAGGACCAGAATGCTTTCGGTATCAGCATGGACCAGAAGCTTTCTTCGGGGCTCACGCTGTTCGCGCGTTATGGGTCTGCGGAATCGGAATCACGCCGGGATCATTTCTACAGCGGTGGTCTGCAATTCCGGGCCGATTATGCCTACAACCCGGAGGATGCCTGGGGGCTGGGCTATTCCTACTACAGTCTGGGGCCCGGTGACAGGGAGCGCCTGGCCGAGGCCTATTACAACTTGCGCATATCGGGAAAGCTGCAGTTTTCGTTGATATTGACACATGTAAGCGAGGATCCCGCCGGGAGCAGCAAGATCAGTTATGTCGTGCCGGGGTTACGGCTGCAGGCGGGTTTCTAGCACTGCCGGGAGATGATCATGACCGTTACAGGATTTGCGAATTTCGTTGGCACATCGGTTCTCGTTCTCTGGGGGACCGTCACCGCGGCGTCGGATGGCGCATTGTCCGGACAGGTCAGGGTAAGCGATCCTGCATCCGTAGTCCTCATCGTCAACCGTGACTCGAACGATATCGCGTTCATGGATATCGAGACCCACAAGCTGCTCGGCAGCGTGTTCCTCGGCAAGAATGTCAACCCGCACATGGCCTCCATGTCTCCCGACGGGCGGTGGGTGGTGACCGGTGGTTCGAGTTCAAACAAGGCCTATATCATCGACGTGCCGACACTGACACTGGTGAAGTCGATCCCGGTGGATTTCGCGCCGGAGCATCTGGCATTCTCGCCCGACGGGAGATATTACTATCAGGGAAACCCGGCCGGTGATTCGGTCTCTGTGATCGACATGGTGTCCATGACCGAGATCAAGCGGATCCGGGGCTTTGCCGAACCGCTCAATATCACCTTTACCCCGGACGGCACAAAAGCCTACATAGCAAACTACGGTGCGCACTGGGTGGGGGTCGTCGATGTGACCCGTCATGAGCTTCTGAAGAAGATCTATGTCGGTTTTGCGCCGGGCATTGCAAGCCTCGATCCGGAACGCTATCTGGGGGATATCAAGGGTATTTCGAATGCCAGCATCAGCAACGACGGACGGTACCTCTATGCGGCCGACGGCGATCTGGGCGTTGTCGGTGTCATCGATACCCGAGAGGACCGGCTGGTAAAGAAGATCCGCGTGGGTGAAGACCCGTGGCGGGTATATATGAGCCACGACGGAAAATACGGCGTGGTCGTCAACAACGGTGACGAGACCATATCGATAATCGATCTGGGCCGCAACGAAGTAGTGGCCACGCTGGAAGCGGGGCCGGAGATGATAGGAGTGAATTTTGCCGCGGGCAAGGCATTTGTTATCAGTTCCACGAGCGGATTTCTGTATGTGTATGACATGAGCAGGCTGGAACCGGCGGGTCGCATCAAGATAGGATCCAATGTACAGATCGAAACGGCAACCACGGACACTGCGGACGAAAAGATCTATCTCGCCAGTTCGACCGATCATTCCGTGTATATCATCGATGGCCGGACCGAGGCGGTGGAGCGTGTGGCCAATGTGGGACTGTACCCGTGGGGCACGCACATACTGGACAGCAAGGACAACTACTGCCATTGAGGAGTATGTCAGGGCCGTGAGAGGGGCAAGGGCAATCATTCACTGCGCTGCCGTCCTCGCGGCGATGGCACTGGTAGCTGCGGAGGCGGCCGGTATCCGGGAGCGCATGCGGCCGGATGCGGGGCGAGGCACCCGTGTCTCGCCATCACAGGCGGAAGAGCTCACACTGACACTCGTTGACGTGGCGCCCCATGAGCTGCAGACCTGGGTACGCACCGCGGCAAGACTGGAGCAGGGGAGGCACCTGAGGAACCGCTTGTGTCCCCCTTTTGCCAGGATGATACGGGCTGGGCAGCGAGTCCGGGTATTTCCCCCGGATTCCAAGTCATCCGTCTATCGTGGCAGTGTGACGCGGGTATCGCCTTCGGGAGCATGCGTCAACGTCGAAGTCAGGCTTGCCGTCCCGGTAGAGGGTGTGGCGGCACCCTACCACGTGGTCGAAATCGTGGTCCACAGAGGGAAATACCTGTCCATTCCCAAGGAGGCGATTATCGAAGAGGGCGACCGGCGACTGGTATATGTGCAGTATCACCCCGGGCACTATGTGCCGCGTGAGATCCACACCGGACTGGAAGGCGAGTTGTATACCGAGGTGCGCGAAGGCCTGGCCGAGGGTGATCGGGTGGTGACGCTGGGTAGCTTCTTCATCGATGCCGAATACAAGACCAAGGCGGGCCGGCACGGCGGAGGGGGGCATGCTCACATGCATCATTAGGACGGTGGTGCGTTACAGGGCGGCCGTGCTGGTGGCAGTGGCGGTCCTTGCCATCGCCAGTATCAGCGCAATCCAGGCTACGCCGCTGGATGCGATACCGGATGTATCCGACCCGCAGATCGTCGTCTATGCGAAGTGGCCCCGAAGCCCGGAACTGATTGAGGCCGAAGTCACCGAACCGCTGATCGGGTCGCTGATCGGGACCGCCGGAATAAAATCGATACGTTCCACGAGCCATCTGGGCTATGCCTTCATCTATGTGATCCTGGAGCATAGCGGGCAACGAAGGAAGGTCAGGCAGCTCGTCGCCGACCGGATCGACATGCTGCGCGCACGTCTGCCAGCAGACGTCGTGGTCGAACTGGGCCCGGATGCCAGCAGCCTCGGATGGATATTCGAGTACGCCCTGGTGGACAGAAAACAACTGCATGACTTGCGGGAACTCCGGTTGTTGAATCAATCCACGATCGAGCCCGTCCTCGAGACGGTGGCGGGCGTGGCAGAGGTGGCATCCGTGGGTGGCCTGGAACGACAGGTCGAGCTGAAGATATTCCCCCCGTTGCTGGAACAAACCGGTATCACCCTGCGCCGGCTTGCCACAGTGCTGGATGGCGTGTTCCGGCAGGTCGGTGGCCGCTCCATTGAGATCACCAACCGGGATTATCAGCTCCGCGGCATCGTGGACAACACCGACATCGACAAACTCGAATACGTGGTGGTGGGGCGGTCGCCGGACGGTCATCCTGTCCATCTCAAGGATATCGGCTATCTCCAGGTGAACTATGACCTCCGGCGGGGCATCGCCGACCTCGATGGCGAGGGCGAGGTGGTCGGCGGCATCGTCATCATGGAGCAGGGACGCAACGTCATCACCGTCTCGGACGCGCTGGAGGACCAGGTCAGGGCGGTACAGGCATCCCTTCCTGAAGGGGTCGAGATCGTGACGACCTATGACCGGTCCACCCTTATCCGCTCCACCCTCGAGAATTTCCTGACGGCCCTCGCTTGGGAGCTCATCGTTGTGGTTCTGGTCATCGTGCTGGTGCTGCGCAATGTCCGGGCAGCCGTCGCTCCCGTGGCTGTCATCCTGCTGGGCACCCTGTTCACTGTTATACCGCTGGCGTTGGCCGGACAGACCATCAACCTGTTGTCGCTGGCCGGCCTGGCGATCGCCATCGGCGAGATGGCAGACGCGACGATCGTGATTGTCGAGAATTGTACGGTAGAACTGTCCAGGCAGGCACCCATGGGTGCGTCACAACGGATTGAGGCCATAACGAGGGCGACGGCCCGGATGATTCGGCCATTGCTGTTTTCGCTGCTGATTATCCTGGCCTCGTTTCTCCCGGTGTTCTTCCTTGGCGAGCGGGAAGGGAGGCTGTTCGACCCCCTGGCATTCAGCAAGACCTATGCGATGGGATTCTCCACCCTCCTGACCCTGTTCTTCCTGCCGGCGATCATTGTGTGGGTGTTCGGAAGCCGCTCCAATGTTCCCCTCTCTCGAAGAGACAGCGGCCTGGTCCGCTTCTACCGTCGAACCCTGGAATCGGCTATCCGGTTTCGTTACCCGTTTCTTGCGTTCAGTGTAGTCCTGCTGGCGCTGGCGGTGGTGGCCATGGAAGGGTTCGAGCGTGACTACATGCCGGAGATAGAGGAAGGATCGATACTCTACATGCCAACGACATTGCCAGGGCTTCCAACCCGGGAAGCAGGTTGGATACTCCAGCAGATCGATGCGAAGCTCAAGTCGTTTCCGGAGGTGAGCCGGGTGTTCGGGAAACTGGGTCGGGCGGATACGTCGACCGATCCGGCGCCTCTGACCATGATCGAAACAACCGTATTGCTCAAGCCGGAGTCACAGTGGCGTCCTGGTATGACCAAGCAGGCGCTGGTTGGCGAAATGGACGCGGCACTGGAGATCGTCGGTTACGCAAATGCCTGGACCCAGCCCATCGCGGCGCGAGTGATGATGCAGGATACCGGGATACAGACGCCCGTGGGAGTCAAGGTGAAGGGTGCGAGCATCGGGGAGATAGAGCAGATCGGGCGTAGGATAGAGGAGCTGCTTAGGTCGTTTCCCGGGACTTCTTCGGTTATAGCGGAACGGATATCGGAAGGATACTACATCGATGTCCGTCACGATCCGGAAAAGCTTGCAGAACATGGAGTGTTGACCGATGAGGCGCAGCTCGTGGTTCGTTATGGTATTGGCGGAGACAACATCACCAGCATGAGACAGCCCGACAACACGCTGGTCCCCCTCGCGATGCAATATTCGCCAGAGTATATCGATACGCTGGAAAAGATTCGAAGCACTCCGGTGATGACGGTAACGGGAGGTTCCATCACGCTGGGATCCGTCGCCGATGTATCAGTGCGCAAGATGCCCGAAATGCTGCGAAACGACGATGGACAGCTGGCTGGCTATGTTTATATCGATATTCGTGATACCACGGCCGTGGACTACGTGAATTCGGCCAGGGCGTATCTGGCCGACAGGCTCGATCTGCCCGCGGGCTATTCCCTGGAGTGGACGGGGACGTACCGGTACGCTCAGGAAGCCCGCAGCAGGCTTTCATGGATCGTTCCGGTTACCTTGGTCATCATGTTCGCGTTGCTCATGATGGCCTTCAGGTCGATCGAAGAGAGCATGCTGGTGCTGTTTTCCACGCCATTCGCATTGATCGGGGGTGTGGTATTGCAGTGGCTGCTGGATTATCCGCTGACCACAGCGGTCATCATCGGCTATATTGCCGTCCTGGCGGTGGCGATACAGACGGGCATCATCATGATGGAGTTCATACGCGACGCATTGGCGAACCGGAGGGTCGGTCAGAGCCATGTGGACGCAGTGATCGAAGGAGCAGTCGCGCGTCTGCGGCCCAAGTTGATGACGGTGGCAACCACGGTGTTGGGGCTGGTTCCCATCATGCTGTTCACCGGCTCCGGCATGGATATTGCCAAACCCATTGCGCTCCCCACCGTAGGCGGCATGCTCAGTTCCACCCTCTATGTACTGTACCTCATTCCCTGCCTCATCGTGATGAGGGAAGACTGTTACCGATTCATGTCCGGGTTCCGGTCACGGCGAACGCAGTGAGGGGCTCCCGCTATCGCAACTAGATGTCGGGCAAGGTCTCTGGCAGTATCCTGCCGACACGTACCGGTTGAATCGCGCATGCCCGTCCGGAACGGTCGTTGGTGACCACCAGTGCGCCGCAGAGCATGGTATGGTTGTTTGCCGGTGTGAAATGGCCACCCGGCATCTTTCGCACAAATCGCTGTATGTCGATATCCTTGCGCATACCGATCACGCTGTCGTAGTCGCCTGTCATTCCCGCGTCCGTCATGTACGCGGTGCCCGCCGGCAGCACATGCGAATCGGCGGTTGGTATATGGGTGTGGGTTCCGATAACGGCGGACACCCGGCCATCGAAGCAATGGGCGAAAGCCATTTTTTCGCTGGTAGCCTCGCCATGAAGGTCGACGAAGATGGTAACGTGCCCGTCATCCAGTCCATGTTCATCCAGCAATGCTTCCATAACCTGGAAGGGGTCGTCCAGCGGCTCCATGAACAACCGTGTCAAAAGGTTGATGATTACGATCCGTCGCCCGTCCGCCAGCTGGTGGAAACAGGCCCGTTTGCCCGGCGTGCCGTCCGGGTAGTTGGCCGGCCGCAGCAGCCGCGGGTCCGAATCGATATAGGACAGGATCTCGTTCCGGTCCCAGACATGGTTGCCCGTCGTGATGCAGTCGATGCCGAGCCCGTAGAAAAAATGGCAGATTCCCGCTGTAATCCCGCGACCGTCGGAGGCGTTTTCCCCGTTTGCTATAGTCACATCCACTCTGAGGGAGCGGCGCAGTCGTGGCAGATAAGTCTCGAGAGCCGAGCACCCTGCGTCCCCCATGACATCACCTATGAACAGGATTCTCACGGTCGCCTGCGCCGTCCAGGGCAGCCGGGCGGATCTTCGTTGCCGCCGGGAAGCGATGGAGACCAGACCATGGCATAGGTTGTGCCGTCGACATTGGCCTGCTTGTCTTCGATGCGTATCTCTGCCTCGAACGGGCTGATACGGCGGTTTACGGGGCAGCCAAAGAGATATTGCCGAAACTTTCGGTAGTCGATATCTCTGAACTCGTCATAGTGGCGACGAAGAAACATATACAGGCCTGGCAGTGTGAAACACCAGCGATCCCTCTGGAAGGAAAAACCCGGTGTCTGCCGCATGAGGGTGAGCAGCGCTCCCTCCTTTCTCGCCACCTGAAGGAAAAAGGCGAGAAGAGCGTCTTCGATATCATGTACGATGGAAACTCGTTCCGGCATGCGGAGATCCGCGCAGCGGTCAGGGGCGCGTTGCGTCGCAATGGTGTGCAGCGATACCGCGTACATTCACCAGGACGTATAGCGCAGAAACTTGCCGTTCAGCGTGATGACGACGCGGTCGCCCCGGGGATCTTCCTGCCTGTCGATGTCCATCGAGAAGTCGATGGCGCTCATGATCCCGTCGCCGAACTTCTCGCCGATGATTTCCTTTATCGTGTCTCCGTATACGCCGATGATCTCATAGAATCGGTAGATGACAGGATCCTGGGGGATGTTCTTGTCCCAGGATTTGTGAGGGAACTCCTGCAGCGCGGTACAGACACTCTCATCCAGATCGAGGATATCGCAGAGCCTGGCTGCGACGTCTCCGCTCATGCTGTTCATTCCAAGGCAAGCCGATGTGACCCAGGTCGTGCCCATGCCCAGCTTTTCTGCAATATGCTCCCAGGTCAGCCCCTTGGCCTTCTTCGATGCAATGATGAGGTCGGTCATCTCTTCTTTTGTCATGTCGATCCCCCCGTGGGTTGGTGGTGACGATCACTGAAAATCGACCATGTCGCCAGGTGCGCTGTCGCCGCCCGAAGACAGCGCCGCCAGGCTACTCCCGGACATTGTCGTAATACCCTTCGGACAGAGGACATGGCCTCAGTTTGCGAATGGGGGTCTCTTTCAGCCTGCGAGCGGACCAGCTGTACGCCATCTCTGTAAATGCCACCGAGGCAGGATTCTTGTACCCGCCCTTTCGGCATATCAGTGTGACTACCTTGCGTGGCAACTCCGGGTCAAGCTTGATCGAGTACAGTCCACATTGTGTGCGGACGATGCTCTCGGGAATCACGGTGGCCAGAGAGCCGAACTGTATGAGTTCTATGATGACATTGAGGGAGTTGGTATTGATCGCTACACGTGGTGCTATGGCGTTTTCGGCGCAGTACCGGTCGATATGGCGCCGCAGGGCAAAGTCGGTGTTGAGCAGTGCAAGAGACTCCTGGCCGAACTCTTCGGCGGTCATGGTCTGTTCCGGGCGCGCCAGCGGATGAGCGTTGCCAACGGCGACACACAGCGGCTCCTCGAACAGCATATGGGTCTCGATCTCGCTGGAGCGTGATTCGGAGGATAACGGCATGCTGAACGTGATGCCGATGTCGATGCGATCCTCGGTGACGGCGACTTCGATGTCGTCCTGCGGCATGGCGAGCGTGCTCAGGTTGATGCCGGGATACTGGTAGTTGAAGTTCTCCAGCAGCGCACAGGTCAGGTAGTCGGTGATCGGCGTCCAGCCCAGGCGCAGCGTGCCGCGACTCAGGTTCTGGACGTCCTGGATGGCGCGGGTGCCGGCGCTCAGCTCACCCCAGGCGCGGCGCGCGTAGTGCAGGTAGATTTCGCCGGCATCGGTCAGCCGCACGATGCGCCCGGAGCGATCGAGCAAGGGCGACTGCAGGGATTCTTCGAGCTGCTTGATCTGCTGGGACAGGGTTGGCTGGGAGACGTGCAATGCCTCGGCGGCGCGTGTATAGCTGCCGTACTCGGCAATGGCGATGAGATACTGCAGGGAACGTGGAAAGATGTCCCTCGGGTTCATAGGGCACCCCTATACGGAGCCGGACAAAGATACAGAGACATTATAGTCTATGCCCCGTGTCAGGGCCGGCGCGGGAAATCGGTGCCCGGGAAACAGCCTCGAGCCTGACCGGTTCATCGCGCCGGCGAAGGCCGCTATCCATGTCATCGAGCCCTTGGGACGACTCGCTTCCCCCACCCCCGCCGGCGCCCGATGCGGGCCGGTTTCGGTTCGGAAGGCGCCGCAACGGCGGCAGGCGAATAAATTAAATATTTCATAATATAACTCTATTATTAAAGTTCATGGATCGCCGCCCGACGTCCGCCCGAGGCCCTACCCGATCGCCTGCCCGCCTTTTCTTCAAGGGCGCGGGGCGGCGGCCCCCCGGTTACCCAGTCCAGCAGTTCGACCGTGTGCACCACCGGTACCCTGGTGCCCGAGGCAATATGTACCATGCAGCCGATGTTCCCGGCGGCAATGACATCGGGCGTACCCGATTCAAGCGTCTCGACCTTGCGGGCCCTGAGGCGGGTGGATATCTCGGGCTGCAACAGGCTATAGGTGGCGGCGGAGCCGCAGCAGGAATGTGAATCCCGCGGTTCGAGCACGGTGAAGCCGGCCGAACGCAACAACTTCTTCGGCGCAAAGCGGATTCGTTGTCCAAACTGGAGGGAACAGGTGGCGTGGTAGGCCACCCGCAAATCCGGTATTCGACAGTAGTCCAGCTCTATATCGGCCAGGAGCTCGGAGATATCCCTCGCGAGTCCAGACACGGTCGCTGCCTGCTCGGCGAGCTCATCGTCACGGAACATGAAGCCGTAGTCCTTGACCACGGTGCCGCATCCGCTGGTATTGATGACGATGGCATCCAGGCCGGCACCGTCCACTTCCTCCATCCAGGCGAGGATATTGCGCCTTGCCAGAGTACGGCTGGTATGGGTCTTTCCCATATGGTGGGGCAATGCACCACAACATCCAGCGCCCCTGGCGACGACGACTTCGCACCCGTGTCGGCGCAGGATCCGGATGGTGGCATCGTTGATATTCGTGTCGAGAACCTGTTGAACACAACCCGTCAACAACGCGACTCGCCGCTTGCGCTCACCCAGCGCAGCAAAGACCTGTGGCCTTGCATTTGGACTGCGCTGTGGCAATTGCTCCGGTGCGAGTTCCACCATGCCGCGCAGGCGGCCGGGCAATGCGGATACAACAGGCTTGACCAGATTCGCAAGGCGCAATGCGGTACGAAACCGGCGCGGGTGAGGGAGCACCTGTGCCAGTAGCCAGCGCAGCAGCCGGTCCGGTAGAGGACGCGCGTAGGTCTCCTCGATATGCTCGCGTGCGTGGTCGACAAGATGCATGTAGTGGACGCTGGACGGGCAGGTCGCCATGCAGGCCAGGCACGACAGGCACCGATCGATGTGTAGAACGGTATCCGCGTCGGGCGATTCGTTACTCTCCAGCATCTCCTTTATCAGCCGGTTTCTTCCGCGCGGGCTGTCCAGGGGGTCTCCCAGAAGTTGATAGGTTGGACAGTTGGAAAGACAGTAATCGCATTGCAAGCAGGCACGCAGCTCTTCGTCGGAGCTGGCGATGGCTGGATTCTTGAGCTGTTCGATCGAGAAATGGGTTTGCATGGCATGAACCTGTGCGACCGTGGCAAATCATCGTGTAGGGAAGGATGCGTGCTGTTGCCAGACTGTAGTCGAGCCAGTGCAGCAGGCGCGCGTTTCGAATCCCTAGGAAACCTTTCTTCAGCATGCCGCAAACAGGGCCTTCAAATAAAGCACTTTCTATTCATAACAAAGTCCTATGAGTTTGATAACAACAAAGTATTGGTAAAAATAAATATGTCATCTAGACTTTCAATCACGTCGAATGAATGGGGAAAAAGGATCAGCTTATTACCATATCCCTAAAACGCTTATATTGTTCCGGATGCCGACCGGGCAGGGAATTTCCGGTATGCGGCCCCGCTTCACAAAGGAGGAGTACATGGCAAAGTCAGCGCCTACAAGGCGGAAAGTGATGCGGCATCTCGACATCGTCGGGCAACTCCAGCCTGCCATGCATATCGAGACGCACGCACCCTATCCAGACGAAGTGGACAATGCCCACTTCAGGGCCTACACACGGGCTTCTCATGACGTCGGTGGTGAACCGGACGTGCCGATCCGTTGGGAAGAGAAGGAAGAAGAGGAGTGGGAGCACAATACGTTCATTACCTGCGAGTGCCTGGCATGGCGCGGCGTTTGGAACGCGGAAGAGAGGCGCCGCAGGCAGAATGTCGATCTTGGACAGACGCAGTATCTGGGCCTGCCCTATTACGGGCGATGGCTGCTGGCAGCCGCGCGAATCATGGTAGACAAGCAGGAAGTCACCCTCACCGAGCTTGTCAACAAAATAGACGAGGTCAGGAAGCGCTATGAGTAGAAGTCACCACGCCGATAAGGCCACGGGGATAGGCGACCCCCAGTGTTTCAAAGGCGAGGCCGGCCCGCCCAAGTTCAAAGTGGGCGACAAGGTCCGGATCAAGGATTTGCCCGATATCTTTTATACCCGCTGCCAGGTCTATACCCGTGGAACCGTGGCCACGGTGGCCAAGGTGGTCTACGAAAGCCCGGCTCCGGAGGACGAGGCCTGGGACAACACGGACCAGGTCGAATGGTTCTACAGCCTGGTATTCCGGCAGAAGGATCTGTGGCCCGAGTATCCCGACGCATATGCGAACGATACCGTTGAGACCGAATTGTCCGAACGCTGGTTGGAGCCGGTATAACAAGCCCGGCACTCACATGCAGAACTGGAGAGGAAAAAATGGCCGAGAAGCACAAACCAGCACCTATGGTCGACGAAGTAAGCGAGTTCGAGATACTCGAGTTGGCTGTTCGTGAACTTGCCATTGAGAAAGGCCTGTTCAGCGCCGATGATCACCGGCGCTGGGCCGAGTACATGGAGACCATCGGGCCGGCTCCGGCAGCGCGCCTGGTTGCAAAGGCCTGGGTGGATCCCGAGTTCAAGAAGCTTGCGGTGGCCGACGGCATCAAGGCCAGCCTGGAAGTCGGGATCGACTGGATCAACGACATGCCCAGCCATTTCGGCACGCCGAGCGACTATTGCAATCTGCGGGTTCTGGAGGACACGCCCAAGCTCAAGCATGTCGTGGTGTGCACCCTGTGTTCCTGCTATCCGCGGCCGATACTGGGGCAGTCCCCCGAATGGTACCGGACGCCGAACTACCGGCGACGCATCGTTCGCTGGCCCAGACAGGTGCTGGCCGAGTTCGGACTCCAGCTTCCCGAAGATGTGGAAGTGCGTGTGGAGGATTCCAACCAGAAATCGCGCTTCATCGTTTTGCCGCTTCGCCCCGAAGGGACCGAGGGATGGAGCGAGGAGCAGCTGGCAGAGATCGTCACGCGGGATTGTCTTATCGGGGTTGCCCTGCCGCGCGCCGACCGCAAGGTGGACGACAAGCGCCCGGTGCATCCCGCAGTCAAGCCGGTGAAACACCATTGAAGGAGGAGCGCTACATGAGTGATTCCAGCGACAACGATACTGGCGCCGACCCCCGGCGAACCCTGCCGGATCTCGACACGTCGCCGATCCCTTTGCTGGAGAAGGTCCGGAAAGAGGGTCGGGTGTGGGATGATCTGTGCGAGCAATACGGCGTGGACAACCCGAATCCGCCGTGGAAGGTCTATCTGGACAGCACCTGTGAGGTTCTTGCCGAGCACAATTGTGCCCTTCCATTGCTGGAGAGACGCTGGGAGGAAGACGAACTTTCGGAGGATATCTACATGGATGTGCCCTTCCCGGAGCGGCAGCTGCTGGCGCTGGCGCATTCCATGATCCGGCGCGGTCTTATGGATGAGGAGGAGCTGGCGCGGCGGATGGAAGCAGTCGATCGGCGCCTGAACAGCGCCTGACGGAAATGCGCACGTGGCTCGACAGTGGAGGGGAGTGGTGTGGTGCGGGCCGGACGCGCAGCATCCGCGGAACAGGTCCAGTGCAACAGGAAAGGAGCGGGGATGGGTGTCAGCTTGCCATTGTCGCGTCTGCGGCCGGGCGGCTTTCGCGACAATACAAACCGAGGGATATCGAATCCATGGCAGTTCGTGGCGTACAGATCAATATAGAAGGCCTTGCCCACCGGTATGGTGCACAGAGCCCGCTCACCTTCGATCAGGTCAACATCGAGGCGGAGCCGGGCGAAGCACTTGTCATCATCGGCCGATCGGGTTGTGGAAAATCGACTCTTCTCCACATCCTCGCCGGACTGTTGTCTCCGACCGATGGCAAGGTGGAGCTCGACAAGCGGCTGGTAAAGGGGCCTTCGCCACGGTGGGTGATGATGTTCCAGGCACCCCATCTGTTTCCCTGGATGCGTGTCTCCCAGAACGTTGGCATCGGGTTGCGGTTCTCCAACTGGCCGGAGAAGAAAATACGTGAACGCGTGGCCTACGCGCTCAGCCTGGTCAGTCTTGAGGAGTACGCCAACAACAACGTCCAGGACCTGTCTGGAGGTCAGCAGCAGCGTGTGGCCCTGGCGCGCTCGCTGGTCATGGAACCGGAACTGTTGCTGCTCGACGAGCCGTTTTCTGCGCTCGATGCGTTTACACGCGCGTCCTTGCAGCATGATGTCAGGAAGATTGCGAAGAAGCTGGGTATAAATCTGGTAATGGTCACACACGACATAGATGAAGCCGTATTGATGGCGGATCGCGCGTTGGTGATGGCTGGCTCACCTGGTCGCATCATGCATGATTTTGTAGTAGATCTTGCCGATCCGCGGGAGCGTGAGGACCCTGCGGTGCAGGCCACACGTGCACACCTGATGCAGCTGTTTCATGATGCATCAGTTTCGCCTTCGGACAACTCCTCGAATACGACAGGCAGCCGGAATGCTGCGCCCGACAGTGGTCTGGTAGGGGTCAGTTGATGTATTGGAGAAGCTTGTTGGGGCTCTATCAACCAATCACGAGGCAGCCAACATGACCGACATGAAGAAGATCTACCAGAGGCATGGTGACGGGGTGCGGGATCCCAATCTGGTTCTCGAGTATGACCCCCTTTTCCAGGGCGTGTTGGGCACAGGGATCAATCGGAGGAACTTCCTTGCCGCAGGAGCGGCGGCGGCCCTTGGCAGCGCCCTGCCTTCGCCAATCTTCGCCCGGGAAAAGAAATTCGATCCTGTGGTGCGTATAGGCTATATCCCCATTACCGATGCCGCGGCACTGCTGGTGGCGCACGAACTCGGATTCTTCAAGAAAGAAGGTATCGACTCGGTGCGTCCGACGCTGATCCGCGGGTGGTCACCGCTGGTCGAGGCGTTTGCGTCGCACCGCTTCAATCTGACCCATATGCTGATACCGATCCCGGTATGGATGCGTTACGGAAACAAGTACCCTGTGAAGATAACCGCCTGGGATCACACCAATGGCTCCGCCATCATGGTGGGCAAGGACAGTGGCATCAATTCGCCAGAGGACTTTGGCGGCAAGCAGTTCGCGGTGCCCTATTGGTACTCGATTCACAACATCGTTTCGCAGCGCATTATGAAAGATGCCGGTATTACACCCGTGATCCGCCCGCAGAGCGCGAAGTTGGGGCCAAAAGAGTGCAATTTCCTCGTGCTGCCGCCGCCCTCGATGCCACCGGCGCTGGCTGCCAAGACCATTGACGGTTACTGCGTTGCGGAGCCGTTCAATGCCTTGGGCGAGATCAAAGCCGGGGGCAAGGTGCTCCGATTCACCGGCGATGTCTGGAAGGGGCACCCCTGCTGTGTCGTGGTCATGCATGAACAGGACACCGTTGACCCGGAGCGCGCGGCCTGGGCACAAGGGGTGCACAACGCCATTATTGCGGCGCAGATACATCTGGCGGAGAACCGCGATGAAATGGCAGTGATGCTCTCCCGTGACGGTAAAAAATACCTTCCGGTTCCGAAGGAGGTGGTGCGGCGCGCCATGCTCTTCTACGATCCCGCCTATTACAAGAATCCGGCGGCCATCCAGCATCCCGAATGGGGCCAGGACCGAATCAACTTCCAGGCCTGGCCATACAGGTCTGCAACCGAGCTGGTCGTCACCGATTTGAAGCAGTCTGTACTTACGGGGGATGCCGGGTTCCTCGACACACTGACCCCGGAACACGTCGCCAAGGATCTGGTCAACTATGACTTTGTCAAGAAGTCGCTGGATGCGAATCCCAAGTGGCGGAACGATTCGAGCGTGCCCGCGGAGGGCGATCCCTATACGCGGACGGAGGTCGTTGAGCTTTGAGCACCAATACAGTCATAGCCGGCATAGATGCGTTGATAAGGCCAGGTCAGACATCCGGGGTACTCAAGTCCACCGGGCGCCGGGTGTTCAACTGGGTGGCCGGGTTGGCGATTCTCTTCTCGCTGTGGTGGCTCGGCGGATACCTGCTGTACATCAATCCGGACACTACCAATTTCGCGGATTTCGGGCCCATCCCCACGTTTCGCGCATTCCCGGTTCTCTGGGCGGATGGAACGATACAGGATGCCGTATCTACCAGCACCTATCGGCTCGGTGTGGCCCTGACGATCGCCATCGCCTGCGGGATACCAATCGGGATACTGCTCGGGCGCAGCAGGCGCTTCCGCGAGTTGAGCAACTCCCCCTTTCAGCTCCTGCGTATGGTTAGCCCCCTGTCCTGGGAACCGATAGCGGTTATCGTGTTCGTTACCTGGAACCAGGCGATCATATTTCTGCTCGCGATCGCATCGGTCTGGCCGGTGGCTTTTGCCACGGCTGCGGGACTCGCCAAGGTGGATCCGGCCTGGTTCAAGGTTGCGCGGAACCTCGGTGCTCGCCGATGGCATACGCTGACCAAGATCATACTGCCGGCGATTGCATTCGATATCCTCACCGGCATACGCGCGGCGCTCGGTGTGGCCTGGATCGTGCTGGTTCCAGCGGAGTTTCTCGGGGTCACCTCGGGTCTGGGCTACTCGATCGCAGATGCACGCGAGACACTTTCCTACGACCATCTCACCGCCATGGTGCTCGTCATCGGCATCATAGGATACATACTCGATAGCAGTCTGGCGCTGCTTATCAAACGGTTCAGTTGGCATCGGTCCGAATAAACAATGGGCGGACGGTTCCGATCAACACTAGGAGGAGAGAACATGCAAGAACACGTTACTGAAATCGGACAGCGGTCTGCTACCGAACAGGTTGCGGTCGGGGGACCTCTTCAGGCGGTCTGCGCGTTCATTCTTGGAGCTGTCGTCATCTATGGCGCGGGCTTCCTGGATACCCCCGCAGTACACAATGCGGCCCACGACACCAGGCACTCGCAGGGGTTTCCCTGCCACTAGGCACGTTTTAGAGGCGGACGCAGATGATATTTCGGCGAATCGTTTTCCACGCACTGCTGGTTGGCGTCCTGTCCGGGCTGGTATTGACCGCAGTCCAGTTCTGGAGGGTCATTCCCATCATCCAGGCAGCGGAGACCTACGAGACCGCACCGGCAGCCGCCCACTCCCATGCATCGGCTTCCGTTGGAATTGCGGTCCACGACCATGCTGCCCACGACGATATGGCGGGGTCGTGGGCACCGGCGGATGGGGCCGAGCGACACGCCTATACCTTGCTGTCGAATGTGCTAACCGCCTTTGGCTTCTCCCTGCTGATGATGGCGACCATGGCTGCAACCCGCAAGGATGAGGCGCCCGGCGAGGGTGCGAGCGACTGGAAATCGGGCCTGGTGTGGGGGTGCGGCGGATTCGCGGTGTTCTGGCTTGCGCCGGCACTGGGATTGCCTCCGGAAATTCCGGGCGCGAGCAGTGCGGCGCTCGAGGCCAGGCAGCTGTGGTGGCTGCTGGCGGTAAGTTCAGCGGCTGTGGCTCTGGCGGGGCTGGCTTTTGGAAAGACCCCCTGGCGATGGGCCGCCCCGGCCCTGCTTCTGTTGCCGTACATGGTCGGTGCGCCCCAGCCGGAAGGGAGTCTATTCGCCAATCAGACTGCGGAGGCAGCAGCGGCGCTGGAGGTGCTGGCGCGAGAATTCTTCATCGCCACAGCCACCGCAAATGCCGTGTTCTGGCTGGTATTGGGTATCTCGTCCCAGTGGGCAATGCATCGCGTACTGCGGTCTGCACCATCCGGAGCGGCCGTGAAAACAGGGTCACCGTCTGTGTGACTACAGAGCAGGAGAAACAGACATGACAAACAAGGCATCAAGTATCACGCTCGAATCCCCATCGTCCGCAACGACGCTGGCCAGGCCGCTGCAGTTACTCTGCGCGTTTCTGCTCGGTGCCGTGGTGATATATGGGGCGGGTTTCGCCGACACGCCGGCGCTGCACAACGCGGCACACGATACCCGCCACTCACAGGGATTCCCCTGCCACTAGGCAGAATGAGCGTAGCTGGGGCGTTCTACGAACGCCCTGGCTGCGACCACGCCTGTTTCGCTGCGACTGACGCATATGCTGGGAGAGGGCACCCCAGAATCGGTATGCGGTCCTGCGCCCGGGTGAAGAGGACGACACGGCATAATGTCCAGAAATATCCATATTGTCTGCATCTCGGGAATCCGCGAGCGACTTCAGATGGCGGCGATGATTGCTTCAGTCGCGGCAGCGAGCGGAGATGCGGTGACCATCTTCCTGTCCATGAATGCACTGTCCTACTTCGTCAAGGGCAACGGTGATGAGCCGCCTGCCGAGGGCGCTTTTGGCACGCTCCTTGCGCAGAAGGAGGGAGTACCTCCTTTCAAGAAACTTTTCGAACAGGCTGCAGAATTGGGGGGTGCGGAGCTTCTTCCTTGTTCCATGGCGATCGACCTCATGAAGATATCGCCTGAAGACCTCGACCCGGTACTTGGCCCGCCGACCGGGCTGACGCGTTTTCTCAGCGATGCCGAGGGCGGTGAGTTGCTGACATTCTGATCGCTGCCGGCACGGTTGGCCCGGATTCCCCAAGAGGTGTGATGTAATGAGTGAGACGAAGATAATCGATGCACGCAATACATTCTGTCCGGGTCCCCTGATGGAGTTGATCCAGCACATGAAGAAGGCCAACGTGGGCGATACGCTTGAATTGCTGTCGACCGACCAGGGCACGGCGACGGACGTTCCCGAGTGGATAAACAAGGTCGGTCACGAAATGATAAGTACCGAGAAGATAGGCGAGGACTGGCATATAAAGGTCAGGAAAATCAAATAGCCTGCGCCATGTCGGCAGGTACGTGTCGGTCTGGGCGGTTGCATACGCCACGGCCTTACAGGTGAGGAGAAAGTAATGAGGATTCTGGTTGTCGGTGGAGGTACGGGCGGCACCATTGTGGCGAACAGTCTTGCGCGGAGGCTTTCCTCCGAAATCAGGGAAGGAAAGGCGAAAGTGACGATGCTGTCGGCTTCACACCGTCACATGTATCAGCCTGGACTGCTCTACGTCGCTTTCGGCCAGATGATGCCAGACGAACTGTATCGCGACCAGGCCAGTCTGCTGGAATCCAGCATCGTCTTCGAGGTGGACCCGGTTGAGGAGTTCATGCTGGATCGAAACCAGGTCAGAACAGCGAAGGGAAAGATACACGAATATGACATTGTCGTCATTGCGACCGGGTCGCGCATAGTGCCGGAAGAAGTACCGGGACTCGCAGAGGGTGCCGAGACATTCTATACGGAAGAGGGCGCCATAAAGATGTTCAAGAGCCTGCGGAACTTCGCCGCCGGCAGGGTGGGTATCGTGGTGGGGGTGCCTCACAAATGTCCGATTGCTCCGGTCGAGGTGACATTCTCGCTGCACGATTATTTCAGGTCGCGGGGGATCCGGGACCAGGTGCACATCAAATACCATTACCCGATCAATCGAATCCACAGCATCGAGAACGTCGCGAAATGGGCCCGGCCGGAGTTCGACCGAATGGGTGTGGAATACGAGACACTGTTCAATGTCAGTGAAGTGGATGTCGAACACAAGGTCGTCAAGAGTGAGGAGGGGACAGAGTATGAGTATGATCTCCTGATTTCGATTCCCGCACACCGTGGGATGGAGGCGATCGAAAAGAACGAGCTTGGCCCCGATGGATGGATACCCACAGACAGGCACAAGCTCACCATGGAGGGATACGACAATGTGTACGTGCTGGGAGACACTACCAACCTACCGGTCAGCAAGACGGGATCGGCGGCGCACTTTGAGGCCGATGTGGTTGCTGAAAATATCGCTTCCATCGTGAAAATTGGCGCGCCGGTGACCGAATACGACGGCAAGGTGTATTGCTTCATCGAGGCCGGTCATGACCGCGCCACCTATGCGATGTTCAACTACCTGAATCCACCTGACCTGAAACCAGCCTCCAAGCCGATGCACTGGTTCAAGATGTCCTATAACAAGCTGTATTGGGCTAGTGTGCGCGGATTACTCTGAAGGGACTACAAGATGACAACCGAAACAGAAACACCCCGGGCTGCAGCGGACAGCGAGAGTGCTGATTTCCAGCGGCTGGCGGAGCTTGCGAGAATCGTCACCGCGGCCCAGGATGCGCTGTCCGACGAGATGGTGGCGCGGCTTGCTTCCGCCTTTGGTGAAGGCATTACCCTGCTGGACAGGCTCACGCGCAACGAGGGTCTGATGCATCTCCTGCATGAGATAGATCGTCCCGAGAACCAGCGTTTTCTCATCTGTCTTTCGGATGCCTTTACCAAGGCGAGCCGCGATATTTCCGCATCGCCGCCGGCCAAAGGAGGGGTTGTCGGGCTGTGCCGCCTGGGCTGCAACCCGGGTACGCAAGAAGGTCTTCGGCTGGTCTCGATGATCGGAGAGCATCTGAGCGAGAACATGCGCGAACTTCACCGTCGGGGCGGATGAGCCCCGCTTATGGAGAAGGTGCGCGCACAATTCCGCCATCGCATACCGGGACGCGGCGGGAACGGTAGTACGGCCATGCTCCAGCCGGACCTGCGCGGGGATATCGGCGCAGGACCGAGGCGCCGGTCACCGCCCTTCGCACAGTAGACCCACCCGGGTCAGTTCGCGCTCCAGGAATTCGATTTCCAGCATCAGCTTCCCAAGTCTGGTATGCCAGGAGCTGGCATCGGGCAGTGGCTCGGGCATCGCTTCGGGTGGCTGCTCGAAAATCTCGGGCAGATGCAGGAGCAGCTGGCGTTTCCACTGCGTTATCTGGACGGGAGAGACCTGGTGACGCAAGGCCAGCTCGGCCACCGTCTGCGCTCCCTTGACAGCCTCCAGCGCGATCGCCGCCTTGAATGCCGGGGTCAGTGTTCTGTGCATTGTTGTGTTCATCGGGCACCAACCTGTCTGCGCCAAAGTCGCTGTCCGGCCGGCCAGGACAGCTTCTTGGGAATGATCGGTATACCGGCAAGATACCCGGGAGACCCAGTTGACATATCGCTGAGGCCCATAAAGATAAGGGGGGATGACCCCCCCTTGAAAAACAACGACCCCTGCACTACTCGTTGTCGAGGAGGAACTGCGTCGCCTGCTACTTGAACCGGTACTGAACCAGCACCCAGTATTTCCTGGTATCGACGCTGAAACCATCTCCGCCGTCATCGAAGCTGGCATACTTCAGCAATCCGAGCCACTCCTTGGTGAATGGCTTGGCAAACAGGATATCGAATTCGGTGCCGTAGTCCTTTATGCCGCTCACGGTCTTGTTGGCCTTGTAGCTGTGATACTGAATGACCAGTTTCGACTTGCCGATCAGGCCCTTGGCTACCAGTGTCGCACTGGTATCCTCGAGCCCGCCAACCGGCGTGGCTGTTCCGCCAGCTGGTCCGACGAACTTGTCAGCCCAGCCATTGAAAGCATGGAACGTAGCCAGTGGAGTCTGGAGCGAATTCACGCCGTTGCCTTCGAGAACTTCACGCCCCACTTTCACGACCACAGGCTTCTTCATGAGTTTGAATGCGCCACCGAATTCGATATTGTAGTAATTGTTGTCATCGAGGGTCTTGCCGGCATCCTGGTAGGGGTCCTGGTTTGCCCACTCGACGTCATACAGCAGGGCGAAGGCGTTGTTTATCGGGCGCTTTCCGACGAAACGCGCACCAAACGTACGCGAGTCGAAGCTGGAGATGCCGGGAGTTCCCAGCGTGCCTGCACCCTCGACAAAGGGTGTGCGGGAGTTGTCCTTGAAGTTGAGGAGGTAGCCGTAGGCGATCAGTTTGCCGACCGGTGTCTTGTAGGAGATGTTGATGAGATGGGATGGATCCATCTCCCATTTGTTGAATACAGAATCCTTCCCGAAAGTCCGGTTCACACGCTTGAGGAACACATAGGAGAAGCTGAGATTGGGTATCGATGTGTTGTCGATACGAAGCGCGTTGTAGGACTGGAAGTTCTGGCGCCAGACAATGTTGCCGACCCAGCGGTGGTTGTCGTAGATGATCTGTTGTCTGCCCACCTTTATGGTGGTATTGCCATTGCATCCACCGGGTGCATTCGGGCAGCCGCTGGTGGCGCTTCGCCAGCCCAGGTACGCCTCGTTGATCTCCTGGTATGGATTGTCAGGAATGACGGCGTGACCTTCGTTTATGCGAGAACCGGTCGGCCCCGGTGGGAAAGTGAGGTCTTCATCGAGGTTCAGGGCCTGGTCGGATCCTATGCGGGTGTTGGCTTCGAATTCGATGCGGCCGTAGAAACCATGGAACCGCGCGGACGAGTAGCCGAGCACCGTGCGCAGGGTGACCATGTCGGCGGTATCCGCCTTGGACAGGGGCGATGAGGAGGGGATGTCGTCGCTCACGTGCTCATAGCGCGCTCGCAGCCAGAGGTCGGGCGTGCCGCTCCTCAGCGCGGCGCTGAGGCTGTTAACGCTCTTCAGTTGTTTGCCTGTATGGGCGTTGGGGACGTTTGGCAGGCCGACCGCCACGGCACCCTGCGCAATAGCAAACGAAGCGGCGGCCAGAAGACAGGAAGGCAGTTTTGGGGTAGCCATACATTCTCCTCCTTGGTTGGAAACAGGGCAGTTCCGGCTTTGCTATTGCAGCGTTGTATCAACAAAGCGAAATAGGTTGGTCAGGGCGTCTCGATTTTGCGGCCTTTGCAGTGCTCCAATGGGTTATTGATCAGTCTAGAAGACGCGGTATATATATCCAATACTTTGTTGTTATTAAATCCATAGAAGAAGTCTATGGAACAGGTTGTGCGGTATACGTGGTGAGTCGGCGGAAGGATGCGGTCGACTGTGATCGAGCAGGCGTTGCGTCCCGCTTTAAGAAATGCGTGCCGAGCCGGGCGGACGGCCAAGTGTTCCCCGCTCGAGGATGGGGTGAGGAAGGGTGTGATATATATTCACACGACGAATGGAGTTCCTCGTGTTCCCGGCGCGAAGGAGTCGCCGCTCAGGGGTATATTGTGCCGGCCATGGCGACCAGGTCGGGGTCCTTTGGCCGGCTGATGTTGTGAGGAAACATCGATATGAAGGAGGAGATCATGCCACTTGTACCCGTTCCCGCCGTGTCGGTCCCGGTATCAGGGAAGAAGACCGTCTATCCATCGCCTTTCGCGGCCCGGGTCGAGGGCCGCCTGAAGCGCAGGCTTGGAGATCATTTCGGACTGGTCAATTTTGGCATCAACCTGACCGAGTTGGCGCCGGGGTCGGTATCGGCATTACGACATCATCATTCCAGGCAGGATGAATTCATCTATGTGCTCGAAGGCAATCCGACACTGCTGGTCGGCGACGATGAATATCTGCTGGGTCCGGGAGACTGCTGCGGATTTCCGGCCGGGTCGGGCCTGGCTTCGCAGCTCGTCAATCGCTCAGCCGCAGCGACCCGCTTCCTGGAGATCGGCGACCGCACGCCGGGTGACGAGGTCGAGTA
>Ga0256841_1001009_pt1 | contig 26187 bp, 19 predicted proteins | sample 356308metaG_FD_185971 | JGI IMG/M metagenome (GOLD analysis project Ga0256841, IMG submission 185971) | Hydrothermal vent microbial communities from Mid Atlantic Ridge, Atlantic Ocean - 356-308 | ecosystem: Environmental > Aquatic > Marine > Hydrothermal vents | place: Atlantic Ocean: Mid...
AGCGATATTTATATTTACAACGTTTTTTAAGCTCCGATTCGATTTTTTCAAGATTCATCATTTGCAAAATTAACATTTTTGGCTCTTTATATAGTTGTACGGCAATATAAATGAAAAAAAATCATGTACATTTGCCCTCCTAAATTCAGGATTATGAAACAATACAAGCATATATTTTTTGACCTTGATCACACCCTCTACGACTTTGACCAAAGCACACACGATACTTTTCTTGACCTTTATAAAAAATATGACCTTGCCGGAAAAGGGGTGAAACCGTTTGAGGATTTTTTTAAGGATTATAAAAAAATAAATGCCGAATTTTGGGAAAGATACAGAAAAGATGAAGTAAAAAAAGAGTTTCTGAATGTGGAAAGATTTCATGTGACATTTATGAAATACGGCTTAAACGACAGGTTGTTTGCCGAAAAGTTTGCGAATGAATATCTTGCCGGTGCACCTTTAAAAAGGACACTCTTTCCCGGAGCAATCGAAGTGCTTGATTATCTGAAAGACAAATACCCGTTGCATATCATCACGAACGGATTCAAAGAGGTTCAGAAGACAAAACTTAAGGCCAATGATCTGGAAAAATATTTTAAAACCGTTACTGTTTCGGAGGAGGTAGGAGTAAGGAAACCGTCTCCCCAAGTTTTTATTTATGCTATGAACAAGGCCGGTGCCATTCCCGAAAACAGCATAATGATTGGCGACAGCCTTGAAGTTGACATTGAAGGAGCTAAAAACACGGGTATGGATCAGATATTTTTTAATTACAAAAATGTGCCGCATAACGGGGAAGCAACATATACAATTGTGGAATTAAAAGAGATTCGGGATATTTTGTAGAATTTTGTCACCACTTTGTTTCGTCATATTCAACCAGATAGGTTAAAATTTCAACGTTTTCAATCTTTTCTTTTTGTTCTTTAACAGCTTCCGGGTAGGGTATTCCCTTTGGGCAAAAAACCAGGTAAACCCCTTTTTGAAGGTTTAGGCTGTTGCAATAATAGGCAAGCTGTTTTTTACCATCGGTGAACTGTTTCGGGGCATAAAAAACTTTGGTTTCAATAAGAAATTGGAAGGTAAAAAATACACATTAAAACATAATCCTGACGGTGGTCATAGGGTAGAAACCCATTTTGAAGGTTTGGACAACCTCTCCGGTTGTAACATCAATTTGATAAAGATAAACATAAGTATAGTTTGCCCTGTATTGCAAGTCGAAAACAAGCTCGGTACTGATTTTTTTGCCGTTTTTTCGCATTCCGAATCTGAAACTGCTTCTAAAATAATCGGGGTACTTCTCCTGATAAGCATTGTTCCAATCATACACAGGCCTCCCCTGTTTTATCGTTTCTTCCTTATCAAAGGGAACATACGGTCGGCCACCTGACCAGGTTGCCCGTAAACCGAATATCAAAGTACGATTCTTCATCTTTCCAACAGGAACTTCATAGCCACCCACGGCATTCAAAACAAAATTTCCGTTATAGGCTGTATTTCGCAAAACCTTGTCATAACCCCTGTATTTCGACTGAAAAAGTGATGCCGTAAAAAGGAAGAAGTAGTTCCTGTGAAAAAATTTCTCCATGGTAAACTCCAAGCCGTAATTTTCTCCTGTTCCGGCATTTATGAGGCGGTCCTGACGTTCAATATAAAAGTCAGTTCCGGCATTCAGAAGAGAATATTGGGGAATATCAGGAGTTACTGGAATATTGTAAAGACTTTGATAATAAGTTTCGATTTTCAACCTCAGATTTTCCGTCAGAAGCCGGTTATATCCCAAAATGAACTGAAGGCTTTTGGAAAGTCCCATATTCTCGTTTGTCAGAGCATATTTACCATCGGACAACAATGTCTGTACAAAATACATCATATGCGGCTGTTCTTCACTCAGTAGCCCAAAACCGAAATTCAACGACTGCACGGAATTCATTTCCCATCGCAACCCGAACCTCGGCTCAATGGAATAGCTGTTGTTAAGGGTAAAAAGAAGGTAGTGCAATCCGGCAGAAGAGGTTAGTTTATTGTTGAATTTATACTCCCACTGGGTGAATGCCTGTAAGGAGTTGAAGTTTGTCCGGATACCTGTAAAATGCTTATACCGATTGAAATAATATTGACTGTCGGCGTAATCCACATTATACATATCCGCTTGTATTCCAATGTCGAACCTGTTTTTTGCATTTATCTTTTTTGATAAAACGGACGAGAGTGTATATTTGAATTCTTTGGAATTTTCACCTGCCCACAAAAAAGGTTTTTGATTCTGAAGTGTGAAAGTGTCAACTCGGGTCCGGACTTCGGAAGCAACCACCGACAATATCGTTTTAATATTCATACCGGGGGTAAAAAAATAGCTATGCGAAATACCGAAAGCGCCCAGCGACGAACCAGTGTTAATATCTTCACCGTGTGTCGGGAAAGTCCACTCTTCCTTCTTTTTACCGGATTCGGCAATCTTAATTGAGCTTGTTCCTCCGATTCCCGTAAATGAGAATATCCCCGACTTTTTTGTGGGAATATTTATCTTAAACGACAAATCCTGATATCTTGCCACTTCCGGCAGGTTAATACCCATTCTTTTTAAAATATCCGTAAAAGAATATCTGTAAGCCGCAATGTAAGAAGAGTTGGATTTTTTATAAAAAGGACCTTCAAGACCAAACTCCAGACCGTTCCAACCGAGTTGCCCCCAGTATTCTCTCTTTTGTGAATTTCCAACCTTCATCTTAAGATCGAACACACCTGATATTGCATTTCCGTATTGAGCCGGAAAAGCACCCGTCAGGAAATCGGAGTTGGTCAAAAGATTGGTATTCAAAATAGTTACCGGGCCTCCGGTAGTCCCCATTGCACCGTAATGATTAGGATTTGTAATTTCAATTCCGTCAACCCGGTATTGTATTCCCGCAGGGGAATTACCGCGCACCACAATATCGTTTCGGTTGTCACGCGACATAACAACGCCTGCATAATTTGCAGCCATACGTGCCGGATCGCCGTAACTACCGGCATATCTGTTTGTCTCTTCCACTGTAAATGCCCTCGCACTTACGAGCGCCATCGGATTGATAGCCCTGTCTTTTCTTTGTCCGGCAACTACCTCCACCTCACCGACTGTTGTAACATTTTCTTCCAATTTTATTTTTAGAACAACCTGCTTTGCAGACCCTACAATTAAATCATTAATTATCAGTGATTTATAACCAACATAACTTACTTTAAGACTTTGCCTTCCCACAGGGACATTTTTAAGGATAAAATTGCCGTTTTCATCCGATGAGGTTCCGACCGGAGGGTTGGTATTTAAAAGAATTATGTTTGCTCCCGGCAAGGGCGAGCCGGAGGATGCGTCAACAACAGAACCTCTAATATCCTGAGTAATTGTTTGTTGTCCAAATACATTTATTTCAAAAATAAAAAATATGACAAAAATAGTCCGAAACGGTAATGCACCCTGAACTGTATAATTTTCAATTGATAACTTAATTATTCTTTTTATTTTTTTCAAAAAAATCAACAATGTTATCATAAATATCTTTAAAACATTTTTCAACAGCCTGACGGGGATGAAAAGTACAATATTTGTAAGAAAATTATCTGACAGACTATTCTTACTACATAATATATCAGATTTTGCCAAATCAATCCATTGCTTTGTTATCTTCTTCATATATAACTATATCGTTTTTTATTATTTCCTTTGAAAGACTACTCACAAGTTCAAAGAAATAAAAAACATTCAATTCTTTCTTAAACGGTAAACCGCCACGGAGGCTGCCATCGTAACAACAAAAAACAAAAGGAGCAATAAAAGGTCATCCGCACTTTCAGCCAGGGGAAGGTTTCTCACCAATACATTATAAAAGCCATCAATACCCCAGTTTAGCGGGGATATACCGCTGATTACCTTCATTGCGTCCGGCATCATAAAAACGGGAATCCAGATACCTCCGATAGCAGACAATATCACTACCGATAAAGCTCCGAAAGCGGCAGCCTGCTGGTATGTACGTGAGAAAGTGCCGGTGAAAATTCCAAAACCTACGGCAGCCATTGCCGATGAAAGTCCCACAATAAACAATGCCGTAATGTTGTGACCTATTTGCAATGAGGGAAAACCGAGCAACGGCATAATATAAACTCCTACAATAAGCATTAGTACAAACTGAACAAGACAAACAAAAAGATAAACGATAACCTTTGATGCTATATAAAACGAATAGGGTACCGGCATAAACATTAACCTCGTAAAGCTGCCGTCGTCGCGCTCTTTAACCATATTTCCGGCCAGAGACACAACAATAAAAAACATTGCAAACAATATCCATGCCGGCACATTATGTTGTACCGCATTGGGCGTAATGGCAGGCCTGCCGGAGGCCGAGGCATACTTCTCTTTGAACGTAACAGTATTGTCCGTTTCTATTTCCCGCTCCAAAAAAGGGATTTGCGCGCTTAATTCCTTCAACAAAATTCTTGTTCTGAAGCCGGAGTTAAACTCCCTCAACATACTTTTTATCATCATCAGATATGAGGCTCTGACGACCGGGTCGAAGCATATCTCTATTTCCGGCACTGTGACGACAGCACTGTCATTTCCATCCGAATCGCCAAATATTGCCGAAATTTTCCGTTCTACAGCCTGCCGCGTGAAAAAAGTCAGGCTGTCGGGTATGGTTATACCGACTTTATATTTGCCTTTGGCAACCAACTCCTCAATACCGTCGGCCTTTTTGCCTGCCTTTGAAAATTCCGTCACCTTGAAAATACCGGACTTTTTAAATTGAGCGATAATGTCGTTTCCAAGAGAATCGCCGTCGTTATTAAGTATTACAACTTTAAACGTGCCGGTGTGAAGGATGTCATAGGCATTTTTCTGCAACAATGTCATAATGAAGACAAGAGTGACCGGCATTACAAGAAGAAACCCGAGTCCGGCTTTGTCTTTCACAACCAACAGAAAGTCTTTGTATAACAGCGATATGAGTTTCTTCATCATTCCCTGATCTCCCTTCCCGTTAATTTTATAAAAACATCTTCCAGAGTGTTGCAATCTGTATTTTCCTCCACAAGCTTTGCAGGAGAGCCTTCTGCAATTAGTTTTCCGTAGTCTATTATCGCCGCCCTGCTGCAGAATCGCTCTGCCTCATCCATATAATGTGAGGTATAGAGAATGGTAGTGCCATCACGGTTTAGCTTGCGGAGATTATCCAAAATAACTACTTTCGACTGAACGTCAATACCGGCGGTAGGTTCGTCAAGGATCAGCAATCCGGGATTGTGAAGAATGCCTGCAATGATATTCAGCCGGCGCTTCATCCCTCCCGAAAGTCTTCTGACCTGCGATCTTTTCTTGTTTTCCAGTCCGTAAATAACAAGAAACTCGTCAATTCTCTTCTTTAAAATTTTGTGCGGAATGTTGTAAAGCGAGCCGAAAATATAAAGGTTTTCCCATATTGTCAAAGTAGGATAAAGAGCTATTTCCTGCGGCACAATTCCCGTTTGGGTTTTGACTTTGTCCAAATCCTTCAAAATGTCATTGCCATTGATAAAAGCCCTTCCCGAACCTGGTTTTGAAATTCCCGTCAAAATATTTATGAGAGTTGTTTTCCCCGCACCGTTGGGACCAAGCAAACCGAAAATCTCTCCCCTTTTTATTTTCAGGCTGAGGTTATCTATGGCGGGTACCTGCATTCTCTTATAGCGTTTTATAAGATTTTCAGCCTCAATAATATTTTGTTCCCCGTTATTCAAAATGAGTTTCTTTCAATAGAATATTTGCAAAACAATACATTTTTCTCTTATGAAACAAACTTTTTCACGTTGTTGAAAATTTTCATACTAAGGCCGAATGAAAATCAAGAATTTAATAATACTCTATCAATAACCTCTTTTTCATCATTTGTTAGTTCAAACTTATTTTTTTTATAATTTTTTAAACTTTTCAGATGATCGTTCAGTTTTTTTTCAAAACCGGGAGTAAAATCCCATTTAAAGTGTGCATAAATCTTTTTCAATTCCGTTACCGGTTCTTTTTCCAAATCTTCAAACCTGATATGAGCTTTTTCGTTATCGGTTAAGTTTGCAAGATCATCCTTGATTTTTCGTGATATTTTCCCGTAAGCCTTTACAACATCCTCAAAAGCAGGTGATTTCCATTTTCCTTTCAGGCGATTTTGACTCCCGACAATGTTCCAAAGATTCATTGTCGAGGGTATTACGTCATACGGATTTCTGTGAATGTGAATGAATTGTGCCTTTGGAAATATCTCCTTTAACAGAGGTATTCTCATAGAGTGAAAAGGGTTTTTCAGTACAAGCCTTTTACCCGATTCAAAATCCAGTTTGCGGCAAAAGTCGAGCATCTCTCTTTTCCAAACAACCGCATCAGCAGGCATAAAATCATCATATCCGTTAAGGAAATAATCGTCGTTTTGGGCAAAGATCAATTTTTCCAAAGGGGAATCAAGGGTCAGTTTAAACAGGGCATATTCATCTTCCTGAGGCTCGTCGAATCCGAGTTTCATATTGTCCATGGGACGTTTTTTTGCCATCACCTTTGTCATTACCGGCTCATAATATTTCCTCGAGACAAGCATACTGTCGGGAACGGATATCTGAAAAACCGTCGGGGCAACCAAGTTGCTGTCAAGACTCAGCAACTTGTGTAAAAAGGTGCTACCAGTACGCCAATGTCCAACGATAAAAACGGGATTATCAGGAAAGGGATGATTTTGCAGTTTCTCACCAAATTTTCTTTTCTCGTATCTTTTCAGGAATGATGCCCATACTCCGTTCTGAAGCAGAAAAAGCAGTCTAACGGCATAGTTGGAATGAAGTGTGAAGCCGTTTTTTCTCAGCAGCTTAATGAATTTTCCAAGTGTTATCCCGGCAAGGAAATATGAGTGGTTCATTTTGAATTAAATTTGTTAAATCAGTTACATTTGTTGAATCGGTTGAATCAGTTAAATTTCAATCGTTTCAATCTCATCAATCCTTCAATCCCCTCAATCCCTTCAATCTCATCAATCCTTCAATCTCATCAATCCTTCAATCTCATCAATCCTTCAATCTCATCAATCCTTCAATCCCTTCAATCCCTTCAATCCCCTTTCTCCTTAACCAAAAACTCCGCAATAGTATCAATGGATGTCAGCACGTGCCTTGCCAGATTCTGGTCTGCGATTCTTACATTAAAATGTTTCTGTATTGTCATTATAAGCTCAATGGCGTCAATGGAATCCAATCCCAGAATGTTATCTTTGGCAAACAGGGGAGCGCTGTTTTCAATATCATCGGGTTTTATATCGGTTATGTTTAGCGATTTTAGTATTACTTCCTTTATCTCCGTCTTAAGTTTTGCAATTTCAGCCTCTGTCATATTCTAATGCTTCAAATTATTCTACAAATTTATATAAGTCGGTAAAAAACACCTGTTCCTCGTCGGCCCTGTCGTTTATCATATTACTTAATTCTTTAAGTCTTTCGGGACCCAAATCACGATTTTTTCCGATTTTGGCTGCAAAATAAGATATATTTCTCCAATTATCGCCAATTTTCATCATCCTCTTCGACATATCATTGAAAGAAGGCTCGTTAAGTTTCTCGGCCGCCTGTTGCAAAAAGGTTGCAAAGAGATATCTGTATCCTGCACCCCCGGTTCCCTGATCTTCCAGTAAGAGAGTTATTTTCATAATTTCGTGCGAAAGATGGTCAATGTCGCGCGCTATCTTCGGCCATTCTGTCACCTTTTTGGCAAACTTACGCATACCTTTTATCCCGAGGAAAGGAACAGGCAGTTTGACCATATTATATGCCGACTTTTTAATTCCCTTGATAATTGCTTTTTCAAGATTAATATTGTCGGGGATATATTCGGGATAAAAAAGAAATCCTTTCGGAGCCATAAATCCGTTGACAAATCGTGCCTTTGTCATTCTGTTGACTGCTATTGTGGCTTTTTCGGGGAAGTAGCTGTCGCTCACAAGATACTTCGTTTCATTCTTACCTATTACCGTAACAAAATGGACGTTTATATGAACCCTTTGCCATTCGGGCAGGTAGTCCATATAGTAAAAATCAACCTGTGTTGCCGTCGGGATATTTCTATCTATCAGACTATTGAGATATTCCCGCCCTTTTTCTTCCGACTTAAACTGTTTTGTATGAAATTTCACACCCGTAATTTTACCGAAATTTTTTCGTATCGAACCCGGTTTATTTCTGACGATAAAAGTCGGGAAAGAAAAATTTGACGACTCGAAATATCCGAAAAATATGTTGCCCGATATACCGAAAACCATCGGCTCGGTAATATCGAGTCCTTTATGATTCAAAAGCGCCGTTACCGTTCCCGATTCACAATGCGCTGCCATTTTATGTTCAAAATCAATCTCTTTCATTTTGCTGTTTTTTTATAGCAGTTAGGCCAATTCAACTTTCGAAATAATAAAATAGGGATTATCAGTCTCCATCTGTTTAATGGAAATTTTATCCGATTCATCCGGTTTTGATATCATAAGTTGAAATAATGATGCCAACGGGATATCGAAAGCTTCGGCATATTTCTTTAACCGGGTAAGTTTTAGCTTTTTGAAATTTTCCATTTTGAAATGTTGTTTCAACTTTCGTTTACTCACACCTGCCCGTGACGCAAGATCACCCTCGCCGTATTCCTGCAAAATCATATAATAATAAACCGGACTTATCTCACCTTTTTTAAGTTGCTCTCTGAGCGACTTTTCCCATTTCTCAATTTTTTCAAAATAGTCGTCAAGATAGTTTTTTGCCATAAATGAACCGGTTAATAGAGGGCCGTACGACTCGTCATCCTGTTCGATGTATAAAACCAATTGATGCGGTTTGAAGTCAACATAAACATCATCTTTTTTCATTTGTTAATGCTTTGAATGGAAAACTCAATATTTTTATCTCCCCAAAAAGAGGAGAAGGCAAAATTAAAAATATTTTTGTGAATTGTACCGAAAGAAATCAGGTTTGCAACTTTTCCGGATTATTAATGCTTATTCCCTGACCAAAAACTTACCTGTTGTAATTCTTCCTTTGGAAGATATTCTGTAAAAGTACAGACCTTCAAACCAACCGGAAGTATTTATTTTAAGTTTACCATCAATTATTTTATCCTTAAAAATGGTTTTCCCCGTAATATCAAAGACAGTGACAACGGCATCATCGTAGTTTGATGTAATCAAATCAATAAATACAAAATCCTTTGCAGGGACAGGAAAAACATTAACGGGAATTTGAGCTTTAGATTCATTTACCGATGTCGAAGGGGGTACCAACGGCGTTCCCCAGGTTTCTTCACCCTTTTTGAAATAGACAATCGTTTCCGACCAAAAATATTGCGGAAGCATATCCAAAACGTAATTTCTACCTACGCCTTTTATTACTTCGGAGTTCTCTATATCGAATTCAAAAGACAAAACAAAACAGGAATCGGGATTCCAAAAATAGTTATCCCCTCCGGTTTTTCTAATTCTTCCGTTATAGTCGTTATTGTCAAGCATGTATCTTGTCGGCTGTCCGCCATGGGCTTCAAAAGGCATACAAGTATCAACATATGAAATATTTTCAACCTTAAAATCAACAGTGTCATAGCTGTATCCGGAAGAACCCGGCCCCGCACTCCACCAATCCGTTTTAATCATTTTATAATTAACAGTATCGGGATTAACAAATTCTTTCCCGATAACCTCATAAATAATTCCTCCGCTATAATAGCCTACACTTGATGTATGAATATGTATTATATCTCCTATTTCGTAATCGAAAACATCACCTGTCGTCAAAGGCTGATAACCTAAAGCCGGATTTGTAATTCCTTTCAAATCGTGCTCAAAAACGTACCACGTATTCCCTTCAAAACCGGGGAAATCCCGAAAATTAACAGTCTTTACAAACCCGAAATGCTTGCTTATTTCAAGTGTGTAGGTATTTCCTTCACCTGCGACCGTGATAGTTTTAACAATGTCGGTAGTATCAAGAAATTCTTTTTGGGAAATATCCGTAACCGTTGCATTATAAACTTCACCGGAGTCGGAAATATAAAAGATCCAAGAGGAGTTCAATCCGGCTTGTGTTTCAATAAATATGGAATCGTAATTCCTGTTGAAAAAAACATTTTTACCGTCTTCATAAACTACGACCTCCGGCCCAAGCCAGCATTGTGCTTCCATATTAAGACATTCGCCCCACAACAAGTCCGTAGAATAGTTATCAAAATTATACTCATGGAAAAACTTATATTTTATCAATCCGGACTCAATAATCGTATCCGTGATTTTAATACCCCTGTAATAATTTCGGGTTCCGTATTCATAAACATTGAAAGGCTCCTGAGACCGAAAAAATGCTTTAGCATTGGGAAGAACAGTGCGAAAGTCCTGTTGTCCATATAGAAAAACCGGGAACAGCAAAAGAATAATAAACTTTTTCATTACTTGTGAATTTAGGAAAAGGCAAAGATAGAAAATCAGGAATAAAAAAGCAAGTAATTTCCATTTTTTTTTAAATCCGTGTCATTTTCTCGCTGATATCCCAAAGTTTTTCCTGAATTTCAACGTCATAAGATATTGCAGCCGGATTTGCAGGCGATTTGTTGACAAAATATTCCCCCGTTATTCTGCTGACATCCGGAGATGTTGCAAGATAAACCGATGTTTCCGCCCCTTGTCTCGGCGATGCTCCTCCATGACCCCAGCCCGCATGAAGCAGTTTTGTGCTTATCACTCCCGGATGAAGACAGTTGGCTGTGACTCCGCTTCCGAAAAGCTCATCCGACAGCCTGAAAGTGAACAGGATATTACAAAGTTTTGAATAAGCATAAGCAGTATATCCGTCGTAAAATTTTTCACCCTGAAGGTTATCAAAATCAATATCCGAAGAATGAGCCATAGATGATACAGTTACAATTCGCCCCTTTGATTCTTTAATGATGTCAAGCAGCAGGTTTGTCAACAAAAAATGAGCAAGATGGTTGACGGCAAAAGTCATCTCGAAACCATCTTTGGAGAGTTCTTTATCTCTTTTAAACACACCTGCATTGTTCAGGAGGACATCCAGCCTGCCGTATTCGGATTTCACCGTTTCCACCATTTTCCTGACATCTTCAAGCGAAGATAAGTCGGCAATAACATAACCGGTATTGCTTTTTCCGGTTTTCTTACGAATGATTTCAAGCGACTTCTCAACTTTTTGGAAATTTCTGCCGTGAACAATTATTTTATGCCCCATCGCAGCAAGGTCTGTGGCGGTTTGAAGCCCGATTCCGTCGGTTGAACCTGTTATTAAAATGATTTTTGAGTCCATAATTTTGCTTGTTTTCTGACAAAGATAAGGAAAAATAATTTTCTTCCGGGAGAAACAAATCGGATATAAAATCGTAATAAATATAAAATATGAAAATTAAGACAAAATTTATAATCGTATTTGTCTGTCTGTTTTTACTAAGACCGGTATTTGCAGATAGTTTACCCCAACGGGACAGTCTTTTAACCGAGTTAAAAACTGCAGACATTCAACAGATACCGGAAATATATTTAAACTTATCCTATTGGTATATTGACAGGTCACTCGATACAAGCCGGATATATGCATTTAAGGCTCTTAGCGGTGCCGGGAAGGCAAACAGTAAGGATATTGAGGCGGATGCCCTTTCAATGCTTATAAAAATCGGAACAAGGAGCAATAATCTTGACTCCATTGATTTTTATGCAAATGCCGGAATAGATTTATGCACAAGAAAAGGACTAAAACACAAGCTATCGAATTTCCTATATAAAAAGGCTTTGGTTTTTGAAAAACGTTCTCAGTTCGATTCTTCGATGAGATATTACAAACTTTCGTATGTTACTGCTCTGGAGAACAGTGATACCGCAGCAATGACAACCCCGCTGCTTGATATCGGATACACTTTTTTTATTTGGGGAGAGATGGATTCCGCCGTATCGTATTTTAATAAAACATTATATCTTGCAGAGAAGTTCAATAAAAAAATTACAGTAGGAAGGGTGTTAATAGCACTTGGAAATCTATATTACAGTTGGAACAAACTGGAAAAAGCAATTGAATATTACAAAAGGGCATACAAAATTGCAAAAGAACTTGATAGTAAGAGCGGTATGGGTGTTTCGCTATCAAACATAGGAGCCGCATATTCCGATTTAAATAACATCCGAAAATCAATAGAATATCTTGATAAAGCCATCCCCATACTGACGGAAAACAATGATTCCGATGTTTTATCGAATACATTTCTCACTTTGGCAATGAATTTTGTAAAAGAAGATAAGTTTGACAAAGCAGCCTATTATATGGAAAAAGCTATCAATATTCTTGAAAAAACAAATAATAAAGAGGGCATTACAGTTGCCTACCTTGCATATGGAAACCTGTATGACAAAGCGGGAGACTTTCAGAAAAGCATTGATTATACGAGAAAAGCATTGACCATTGCTAAAAATATGAATTTTGCCCATATGATACAACGTTCATATAAACAATTAACGGATTTATATAAAAATTACGGTTTTGCGAAAAAAGCTCTTACCTACAGATTAATGTACGACTCTGTTAAAGACTCGATTACTGCCGAAAAAAATCAAAAACAAATGGCCGACTTCGAAGCCAAATATAAAAGTGAAAAACAGAAAAAGGAGATAGCCATATTACAGAAAAACAATAAGATTAAAGAACTTGAGCTAAATAAAAAAAGATGGCAGCAAAATACTTTGTTCGCAGGGTTGATAATTATGATAATGTTTATTATTATCTTGGCAAACAAGTATAAACAAAATAGAAAAATAACCAAGCTTCTCTCCGAAAAAAACGAATTTATCTCAAAACAAAATAAAGATCTGGAAGAATTAACTGCCAGGCAACGCGAACTTATTGCAACAAAAGACCGTTTTTTCTCCATTATTGCACACGATCTCCGTTCACCTTTCGGTTCATTAAAAGGATTGGTGGAAATACTAAACAACGAATATGATAAACTCACCGAAAAACAGAAAAGGGAATTAATCGCCGGCCTTAATGAGTCAACCAATAAGGTTTACAGCCTGCTGGAAAATTTACTTGAATGGTCGTATTCTCAATCTAAAAAATCGGTTGTAAAAAAAGAGAAATTTCATATCACGGATTTAGCGAATGAAACCATTACATTATTAGGTCCCGTTGCGAATCAAAAAAATATAAAAATATTGAACTTTACGGATCGGGAAACTTTGGTTTTTGCAGATAAAAATATGGTTTATACAATCTTAAGAAACCTGATATCCAACGCAATAAAATTCAGTCATCCGGGAAGTGAAGTGAAGGTCGTATCAGAGGTTAAAGATGATTTTGTAGAAATAACCGTAAAAGATCAGGGAGTTGGCATTGATAAAAAAGAGTTGAAGGCACTTTTTGATATGGGCACTAAAATTCAAACGCAAGGTACGGCAAACGAAACCGGTACGGGATTGGGGCTGATTCTTTGTAATGAATTCGTTAAGAAAAACGGCGGGACAATTAATGTTAAAAGTGAAAAAGGAAAAGGTAGTGAGTTCATTTTTACTCTACCGCGAGGTTAAAATTCAAGACAACAAACATTTTTAAACCCTTTGCAATTAAATATGATATATTTTTGACCTAAAAAACAGAAATGAAATTATCACTGTTTTCCGACGACTATTTTATGAAAGAGGCTTTAAAAGAGGCTCAAAAGGCTTTCGATGCCGGAGAAGTGCCTGTGGGAGCAATTATTGTATGCAACAACAGTATCATAGCCCGTGCCCATAATCTTTCCGAACGGCTTACGGATGCCACTGCACATGCCGAGATGCAGGCTTTTACAGCTGCAGCCGACTATCTTGGAGCCAAGTTTCTGGACGAGTGCACTCTTTATGTCACGGTGGAGCCTTGCGTTATGTGTGCCGGTGCAGCTTACTGGACAAGAATAAAAAAGATCGTTTACGGAGCAAGGGATGAAAAAAAAGGATACTCAAATATTTCGGAAAAGATTCTTCACCCGAAAACCGAAGTTGTTTCCGGTGTACTTGAAAACGAATGCTCGGCACTGATGACCGATTTTTTTCAAAAGAAAAGATGATCAGATATTTTTAAAATAACTTGTCGCATAAAGCGGGATATTAATAAAATCACCGGAGCGCATAAAATTCCTTGGTGACAAGCGATAAATAGTTTCAGGATTAAACTTTTGGGAATAACTTCTTAAACTTTTTATGTTTCTTGATAATCCGCTTTTTACCTCTACAGGTAATATTTTGTTTTGCTTTTGGATTACGAAATCAACTTCCGCATCACTGTTTGATGTCCAATAATAGGTTTTATCAAATCCTATTGCGACAAATTGCGTGGAAATAAAATTTTCGGTAAACGCACCATTGTACTCCTTAAACAGTGCAGTCGGTTCAATAATAATCTCCGGTGAAAGATCAAGCATTGCACCCAACAGACCGGTATCAAGAAGATAGACTTTGAGTTTTGAACGATCGGCATAACCTGAAAGTGGTAGCTTTGGAGTTTTGATGTTATATGTTACATTAATTAAACCTGCACTCTTTAACCATTCAATAGTTGGCCAATAAGTACTTGCACGGGCTTTTTTTTGCACACCGGAATATTTAAATTTCTTATTCTCTTTTGCCAATTGATATGGAATGGAATTCCAAGAATCAGATGTTTTTACCGCTTGAGTCTCAGATGAATATTTTGAAAAATCCCTTTTGTAAGCTTCAAGTATTTCATTTTGAATTTTACGTACCTCCGAAATATCATCATTTTCGATATAATTATTTACTATCTCCGGCATTCCTCCCAGAAATATAAACTTTTTCAGATGTTTCAGTAATTTTTTATGAATAACTTCGGGAAAGGCCTCTGTGGTAGAAATATTTCGCAATTTTTCAGCAGCAATCTCTTCACCGCAAGCATTCAGATATTCAGCAAATGTCATTGGATATAGCCGTAAAAAGTTGACTTTTCCAACGGGGAACGGAGTTTGCTTACCTACGGAAACACCCAATAATGATCCGGCAGCTATGATGTGGTAATTTTCGGCTTCTTCCTGAAAATACTTTAAACTTGTTAATACTTTCGGAGCCGCCTGAATTTCATCAAAAAATAATAAAGTATCTTCAGGTTCTATTTTTCTACCTAAGTATAGGCTGATATTTTCAATAATTACCTTTGGCGATAGTTTATCATCAAATAAAGTTGACAGATCCGTATTTTGCTCAAAATTCAGGCTGATAAAATTTTTATACTCACTATTTCCGAATTGATTTACCAGATAGGTCTTACCTACCTGACGGGCACCCTGCAATAACAATGGCTTTCTGTTCTTAGAATTTTTCCATTGCAATAAACTATCATATAAATCCCGTTTCATAATTTATCTCCTTAAAAATGTATATTTTTCATTTTTATCTCCAAATAAATGTTGCAAATATATAATTTTATCTCCAATAAAATGTAAATTTCCTAAATTTTATCTCCTAAAAAGTGTAAAGAGACATTTAATAGAAGGTTTACCCCTTTGATTTTGTTGGTATTACGTATAATTATTTGATTTTATAATTCTTCTTCTGATGAAGGCCATTAAAAAATAGATAATGGATAATAGGGACAGGATGGCAAAAACTTTACCAATCCCGGTACTTTTATTCAACTTTCGCAAGTATAATATAGATATAATAGCCACGAATGCACGAATAACAATATTAAATATTGTCGAATTCTACTTTTTCACTTCTGGTAAAAAAAGGAAAAATTCATTGCAATCAATTAAAAAACACATATAATTCGTGCATTTAATTCGTGCATTCGTGGCAAATATAATAACTTGCGAATGTTAAGTTAAGAATCAATCCTGTAATTAAGAACGAAAGCAACAGTATCTCAGTTTTTATCCGGTACGGTTTGAGCCTATGTGCGAGTTTTTAAGAAATAATGCTATTTATAATTTTATTATGGTTCTGTTAAAAGTACAAATGAACAAGATTTTTAACTGAGTAAATAAAAGTCTTCAATAAAAAAACCCCGGACTTTTTAAGTCCGGGGTTAAATTTATTAAGCTATTGTTTCTTACTGAACAATCTTCTGAAATTCAGGATTATCAAAGTATTTAATGAACTCTCTGTCTTCAGCTACCTTATTTTTACATTTCGGATGCATCTCCAGGGCTTTCCCGAGATATTCATAAACCATTTTATCATTTCCTGTTCTTGCTCCATAAACTGCAAGCATATAATATGTCTTAGGATTCTCAGGTGAACACTTAAGATTTTTGAGAGCCTCATTCATATTTCCGGCAAGAACCTGTGCAAGAGCCACATTATGCCTGCAACTGATTCCGTTAAAATAGCTAAGAGCCTTCTGATATTCACCCTTTTGTATCATTACTATACCGAGGTTGTAATTTTCATTCTCACCATGCATTTGAGCATCTTTAAAATACTGTTCTGCTTTTGTCCAGTCATCTCTATGGCAGGCAACCACACCAAGGTTGTTTTCTATCATACCGTTGTTTGATGAAAGTTTCTGCGCCTGAACAAGTATGTTTTCCGCGTCATCAATATTACCGAGGTTGATAGCTTCGGCAGCGGCATTGTTGTATGTTCTCCAGTCACGGTGTCTGTGGGTAAATGCTTCTTTGTAGATGTTGAACTTAGCCTGATGGTCTTCCGTAAGCGTTGCAGCATGTAACAATTCAGGATATGTTAGTGAGTCGGGATAAGTAACGGCCAGTCTTGCAATCTCCTCATCGGTACGTTTCGGCTCATAAAAACTAACTATTATCTCGGCACGACGCAACGGAGGGAGAATCTCATCTTCTATTTCGCTGTAAATCTGCGTCATATTCCGAATTTCCTGCTCCCGTTTTGAAGCATCATTCTGGGAATTCACAATATTGAGGATCATTGATTTATCTTTAAGATTTGAACCTCGCACGCCTGTCATAAATCCATCCCAGTCTTCACCGTTACCGTGCGCGTTAAAAGCTACATCCTTGTCAACTTCTTCAGGAGCAACACCTTGTTCTTCAGCACGGTCTTTACTCGTACTTTTTAATTTCTTTTCAATATACTTTTGTGCCGTCTCAGCTCTTCTGTCGGAAAGATCATCGTTAAAATCAATCTCACCTTCGGGAGATGCCCAGGCATTTATATTAACATCTTTTATTGCCCATCCTTTTTTCAGAAAGACATCAAGACTGTCCATCTCGGCTTTTGCAGTTTCCGCTTTATTCAGTTTACAATTAAAATTCAGGTTAGCCATATTGACTTTAAAATAAACGGTTGCTTTCTTCGGGACAATTGTAACTTTTTCATATCCCGAAGGAGCATAACTCAAATCCTCATCGTGAACTATCTTTTTATATGTTGTGATTATTCCGTCGGCCAATTTTACAGGGTCGGTTTCAATAACCTTCTTCCCTTTTGTAATAGTTGCTTTAACCCATAGTTCGGAAGCCCGCATATCATCAGTATAGTCAAACTCATCGCTGTAAGTAAATGAGCCACCTGTTTTGGAATTGATAACGGTACCTTCACCTTCTGTCTTCTCTCCTCTGAGTACGAATTTCTTCAAATCCTGTGTTTTTCCGTCATACTGAATATAGGGATGGAACTCCACAACAGCTTTTTTATGGAAGGATTTTTCGGGAATTGTACCGTTAACGGTAAATGCAACTTTACCTCCTTTGGCTTCAAGAACCTCGGGATTCACGGAATAACTGTCCGGTAATTTTGTTGTAACACAACTGTTGACAAGCATCATTACAGATGCAATCAGCACTGTATTAATAAGATAAAACTTCTTTTTCATAATCCTACTTTAATTAAATATTACAATTCTTTGCAGCAACAAATGTATGTTTATAAATTGCTTTAAAATACTATTGTTAATATCTTTTTAATAAAAAATATTTTGTAGTTTTACGACTTCATTAAAAACTCTGAAAATGACGAAAAAAATATTCTTTTCCGTGATGTTTCTTTTTGGGGGATATCTTCTTTTAGCAAACCCGCAAATCAAAGAACTCATAAAAAATTCGGGAGACGCTGCCGACTATCCCGGCAAACACACTTTGACAATTTTTGACAGCACAAATGTTGATGTCAGGGAGTCCGGTCTCAGTTATGTTAACATCCACAGACTTTTCAAAGTTCTGAACGAGAAGGGTGCAAAAAGCAATGCGGTCATTAAATTCGGATACGACCCGCTTTCGGCTTATGTTGAGATTAGAGGTGTTAACATTTACCGTAAATCGGGAGAAATTGAAAACCTTGACACTTCAAAGGTTATGGATTATCCTGCTCCTGCTCGTGCCATCTACTGGGGTGCCCGCGAAAAGATGATTGAAGTGGGCAGACTTGAACCCGGAGATGCCGTGGAGGTTTTCCTTTTCAGAAAAGGATTTACCTATGCTCTGCTTGCCGGTGAAAACGGAGACGACGATAAATACATTCCTCCCATGAAGGGACATTTTTATGATATTGTACACTTCTGGAGCAGTCAACCCGTTATGGAAAAGGTTTACCGTGTAAGAATACCTACCGATAAACTGCTGCAATATAAAGTTTATAACGGAGATGTGCGCTCCTCTGCCGAACTTGTTGACGGCAAGTGGGTTTACACATTCACAAAAGAGAACTACACTCAACCCGACCGCGAGCCTAATATGGTTTCTCCATCGGACGAATTTCCCAAGCTGTTACTCTCCACCAGTCCCGACTGGAAAGCCAAATCATTGTGGTTTTATAAGGTAAATGAGGATTTCGGCAGTTTTGAATCGGCTCCCGATATTGATGCCAAAGTAAAAGAGATACTTGCAAATGCTAAAAATGAAGAGGATTCCATTTCACTTTTGACACATTGGGTTGCCGACAATATCCGTTATTCGGGAATTTCGATGGGTGAAGGCGAAGGCTACACTCTGCACAAAGGAGAGATGACCTTTACCGACCGTTGCGGCGTATGCAAAGATAAGGCGGGTATGCTGATCACTATGCTCAGAGCTGCCGGTTTTGAGTCATATCCGGCAATGACTATGGCAGGCTCGCGCATTGACCGTATCCCTGCCGACCAGTTCAACCACAGTGTAACTGTTGTGAAACACCGCAACGGCAATTATGAGCTTCTGGATCCCACGTGGGTTCCTTTTGTCAGAGAGCTTTGGTCGAGCCTGGAACAGCAACAAAACTACCTTATGGGTGTTCCCGAAGGTGCCGACCTGATGATCACCCCTATCTCCCCTGCCGCAAATCATTATTTTAATCTGACGGGCAAATCCAAAATAAACAAGGACGGATCGCTTGAAGGTGAATTCACCATTGACGCCGAAAGACAGGAAGATGCTTCCGTCAGAAGACTGTTCACAAGCAACTACCGCTCAAACCGGAGTACTGCCCTTGAAAAAGAACTGATGTCGGTCTATCCCCGTATTGAAATAATAAGTCAGGATTACGGAAATCCTATGGACTATCTTTCCGCACCTCTGCACATTACGGTTAAATACCGAATCCCCGATTATGCAGTTGTCACCGGAAATGAAATTATTTTCGTTCCGTTTTCCGTGTCGGGAGTTTTTAAAAGAGCAATGTCTCATCTTTATATAAACACAACTCCGGATAATCGCAAATATCAGTTTCGCGATCGCTGTTCAAGACTTGTAAACCTAAAGGAGACCGTTGAATTGCCTTTTGGTGTAAAAGCTTTATACGTCCCCGAAACTCCTGCTTCAAGCGGCGAGGGAGCTTCCTTCAAGGGCGGATATCAGATTGAAGGAAATACGGTTAAAGTTTCGGAAACCCTGAAATTCAAAAAAAGAATTTACAATCCCGAAGACTGGGGTTCGTTCAAAGAGGCCGTTTTAAATCAGAAAAAAATAATGGATGAACCGGTGATTTTATCAATCTCAAAAAATTGAAATTTTAACATATAGAAAATCAACAATTATGAAAACCATAGTAAGCATAATCATATCAATTTCAATATTTACGGCATACGGCCAAAACGATAAAAAGTCGGATGCTGTCTTTCAAAAGATAGTTAAGGAATATACTCTTAACGATGACGGCAGTATTGATTATCACTATTATAAAAAACTTAAACTGCTTACACATTTTTCGTTTAACAGACTTTACGGAGAGACATTCATTGTTTACAATCCCGACCATCAGCAGTTGAAAATTAATATGAGCCGTACCATACAGGAAGGCGGAAGAGTAATAGAAACACCGGCCAACGCTTTTAATGAAGTGTTGCCCCGCGGTGCAGCCAATGCTCCTTATTACAACAACCTCAGGGAGATGGTTGTTACGCACACCGGACTTGAGGTGAATGCAACCATAGAGCTTGAATATATCCTGCACAGCGATGCCGGATATTATCCCGCACTAATGGGAGATGAGGTTATAAGCGAATCTTCACCCGTAGAAAAAGAGTTGGTAATAGTAAACATTCCGGGCGATAAAGAGCTGAATTACAAAGTGTTTAACATCAGGACAAGTCCCGAAGTAACGGGAAAAAAGGGCGGAAAGACATACACATTTACCTTTACGGGTATCGGGGAGCGTTCGCACGAAAGTTTTCAGCCTGCATTTTCGGGTAATGAGCCCCGCTTGACCTTCAGCACGGTCAATATGAAAACTGTTTACGATTATTTGATAAAACAGGATGCTTTCTCATATAAAACCGGCGAGTCAATGAATAAAGTCGTTGCAAAAATAAAAAAGGAGTCCGAAGATGATTTGAAAACCGTTTTGGATATTCAAAAGACGGTTGCGGAAAATGTAAACTACTATCGGCTGAATCAGAAATATACGGCCTGGAAAATCAGAAGTGCAACAGATGTATGGAACAGCAACGGAGGAACGCAGTTTGAAAAATGCATATTGATGACAGCCCTGTTGCGCAAAGCCGGAATAAATGCCAATCCCGTAATAACCTTTCCTGCAAAGTTTTATGATGACAATACAGGTTGTCTGCCTTTGATAAGCGAGTATCTTGTACAGGTTAACCCGCGCGAGACACAGCAATTTTATCTTTCGGCAACTACCGTTTCGCCACAAAATCTTATTTATGAACTGGCCAACAGGATTGTTATTGCGCTTGTTCCAGAAAAGGAAATGAGACTTGAAAAGATTGGGCGACAGGATAATATGCTTACCATGTCAGGCTCAATGGTTTTTGATGATTCGCTGAAACTTTCGGGCAAAGCCGATCTCACTCTTACCAACGAAATAAATCCCTACTTTGAATTTCTAAAGGATTCGGCTTATGCCAAAAGACTGATATCCTGTCCCGTATCATCGTTTGAACTCAAAAACTCGGCTCAACAACGTAGCGTAATTACCTTTAACCTGAAAAACAAAAAACCTGCCGAGAGCAAAGCAGGATATTTCACATACACTCTGCCCTATTGCGAAAAAGGCTCGCAAAGCTGGAGGATGAGTCGTCTGTTAAAGGAGAGGGAAACACCCCTTCAGGTACCTTTTACCATTGACGAAAGCTACGATTATACAATAACATTACCCGGAGGAGCAAAAGTATTGAACACGGTTTCAAAAATCGAACGTAAAGATAAAGCCCTGGAGATGACAATCTCCATTGCTCAAAAGGGTAATACGGTTAAGGTTATTAGAACTTTAAAAATCAAATCCGACAATATTCCCGTCACCTCTTACAAGCAGTTTAAAGAGATGATGGACCTGTGGGGCGAGAAAAAGTACAGGAAACTTATTTTTAAAGAGGAATAAAGAGTATTCTATTTGTTAGAAAATTTACCGGTTTAGCCCTTTACTGTCAAGTCAATTTCAAAGTGATATACCGAGGTCGCCTCGTACTCGCATCTCATCACTTCAAGGATAAAAGAGTAACAGTCTCACAGGGATATAAGATTCGAGTTACACTCCATCCCCGAAATCCGACGATCCGGTAAAAAATTTTTTATTTTCATTCCCGTTTGAAGCATCTTTGCAAATTAAAAAAACGGAATGATGAATTCAAAAAATACTAAAGTACGGTTTCTCCTGAAACACATAAAAGATATCCTGTTGGTTACACTCCTCGGAATGGGAATTTCATTCTTGTTCTACGGCAGTTTCGACAGCTATATGCGACATATATGGGCTAATGCACTCTATTCGGCACTGATAGGAACGCTTCTCTGGAAGGGAAATGTTATGGTTGCTTTTTATATCAAAAAACGGATTGACATTAAAAAACAACCCGTTAAGGCAGTGAGAATACAGCTTGGAGCAATGTTAATATATACGATAATCGCAATAGTTATTTTCAATTTCCTGTGGTCGGTGTTTGTTTACAAGGAGAGTTCATACATATTTACGGAAAGCGGATTTTATACGATTTTGGTGCAGTTTGTCATAACGGTAATAATTGCTTCGATATTAATTTCCATAGGATTTTTCAAGTTTTGGAGAATAGCGGTTGTCAACGAGGAAAAGTTGAAACGCGAAAGCATTGCCCTGCAATACAAAGCGCTGAAAAATCAGGTCAATCCACATTTTCTTTTCAATAGTTTGAACACCCTAACTTCGCTGGTTTACGAGGATAAGGATACAGCCGTAAAATTCATAAAACAATTATCCGATATTTACAGGTATGTCCTTGAACATGAGGGTAATGAATTGGTTTCGGTGAAAGATGAAATAATCTTTACCGAAAAATATTCGTTTCTGCAAAAGATGCGCTTCGGTGAAAATCTGAATGTAAAGATCAACATTGCGAACGGTAAAGATAAATTTGTTGTTCCCGCCTCGGTACAGATGATTGTGGAAAATGCCATTAAACATAATATCGTGTCGTCGGAAAATCCGTTGAAGGTTGAAATCTTTTGTGAGGAGGAATACCTCATCATTAAAAACAATCTACAACGGAAATCCGTTATTAAAGACAAAGGAGGTATCGGACTTGAAAATATCAGGTCGAGATATGCTTTCTTGTCGGAAAAAGAGGTAATCACTGAAGAAAATGAAAACGAATTTACTGTAAAATTACCCTTACTGTCAAAACAACAATAATATGAAAGTTCTGATAATAGAAGATGAAAAATTGGCTGCACGCAGGTTGGAAAAGCTGATAAAACAATATGATCCTGCAATTGAAGTTGTGGGGAAACTCGATTCCGTAAAAAGTACGGTAAAATGGCTGGAATCCAATCCGCAACCCGATCTTGCCTTTCTCGATATTCAACTTGCCGACGGTCTTAGTTTTGAGATATTTGAGCAGACCATACTCGAATCTCCGGTTATTTTCACAACTGCCTTCGACGAATATGCAATACGCGCCTTTAAAGTAAACAGCATTGATTACCTTCTTAAACCCATTGACCTTGAAGAGCTTACAGGCGCAATTGAGAAATATAAGAAAACACAACCGAACACTGACAACATTGTGAGACGACATATCTTCGATAATGTACTTAATCTGTTGACCGATAATTACAAACAGAGATTTGTTATAAAAGTGGGAGAACATATCCGCTCCATTCCCGTTGATGACATCCTATACTTTTACAGTCTTGAAAAAGCAACTTTCTTACACACTTCGGATGACCGTAACTATGTGATTGACTATTCACTGGAACAAATAGAAAAACTCGTTGACCCCGAAAAGTTTTTCAGGATAAACCGCCGCTATATCATTTCCCTGAACTCATTCACCGACATCATCTCCTACACTAACAGCCGTCTGAAAATAGAACTATTGCATTCCGACGATAACGACGTTATTGTTGCACGTGAAAAAACACAAAGCTTTAAGAAATGGCTGGACAGATAGGAAATATAATAGGTAAATTATGAATCATTATAAAATTTTCCCGGCATTTTCAATATTTTTTAAAAACTTAAACTTTTCAAAAAGATACAATATATGTAATAATTCCCATATATTTTCGTCATATTATTTTCCAGTATAAATTAAAGTTATTTTTGCAAAAAGATTATTTCCAGATAATGAGAATATTTTACATTTATATATTGTTTTTTTCTTTAGCTGTTTTAATACCTGATTCCGGGTTTGGTGCAAAGCCCGGATCTTCCGGAAAGTACACAATCAGCGGCCACATAAAAGATAAGGATACCGGTGAAGACCTGATTGGTGCTACCGTTTATGTTGAGGAGATTAAAACCGGGACGACCTCTAACGAATACGGATTTTTTTCCATCACCCTTGAATCGGGAAGTTACACTTTACGTTTCTCATTTCTGGGGTATGAGGATTTCATTAAGAAAATCGAACTTACAGGAAGTATCACGCTCAATGTTGAGATGAAAGTCAAGAATCAGGAGCTGTCTGAGGTCGTTATTACTGAAAAAGCCCTGAACGACAATGTGACTAATATCGAAATGGGTTCGATAAAAATGAATATGAAGACAATCAGGGAGATACCTGCGATGATGGGTGAGGTGGATATCATCAAAGCCATCATTTTGCTTCCCGGAGTGCAAACCATTTCCGAAGGCGGTTCTGGATACAGTGTCAGGGGCGGGAGTATGGATCAGAATCTTATACAACTGGATGAGGCTACCGTTTACAATGCCTCGCATCTTATGGGGTTTTTCTCCGTTTTCAATAATGACGCCATCAAAGATGTGAAGCTCTATAAGGGTGATATTCCGGCATTTTCAGGTGGCAGGTTATCCTCTTTGCTCGACATCAGAATGAAGGACGGCAACTTAAAAAAGTTTTCGGGAACGGGTGGCATCGGGACTATCTCAAGCCGTCTTACTCTGGAGGGCCCGATTATAAAAAACAAAGCCTCTTTCATTGTTTCGGGCAGAAGAACTTATGCCGACCTTTTTCTCAAACTGTCCAACGATCCGGATAACAGAAAAGTAAGAATTTATTTTTATGACTTCAACGGGAAGGTTAACTATAATATTGACAAAAGCAACCGCATTTTCATATCGGCATATTACGGTAAGGATGTTTTTAAAAATAATCTTTTTAAGATGGGATGGGGCAACAGCACCATTACGGCAAGGTGGAACCATCTTTTTTCACAAAGACTGTTTTCCAATTTCACGGCTGTTTATTCAAGATTTAACTATAACCTTGGTGTTCCCGAAGGACAGGCCAACTCCTTTGAGTGGAAGTCGGATTTGACCGACGGGGGTTTAAAAGCCGATTTTACATATTTTCTCAACTCAAATAACACCATAAAATTCGGAGCAAGTTCAATATATCATATGTTTAAACCCGGGACGGCAAAAGGTCTCGGTGAAGAGTCGGTACTTAACGAATATGTGGTTCCCGATATAAATGCGCTGGAATCCGGGATTTATATCAGCAATGAGCAAAAGGCAGGCAGGTTTACCCTGAAATACGGTTTGCGCTATTCCTTTTTTCAAAATGTGGGACCTTCAACAATTTATAATTTTGACAATAATGACAAAGTTACCGACTCAACTGTTTATAGTGCAGGGGCTTTTTTCAGCCCGTACGGAGGGTTGGAGCCGCGGCTGGGCATTGTATTCCTGCTGAATGAGAAATCATCTGTAAAAGCAAGTTATTCAAGAACAAGGCAATATGTTCATCTTGCACAAAACTCCACCGCAGGTACACCTCTCGACATCTGGTTTCCGTCATCACCAAATGTTAAACCCGAAATTGCCGACCAGTTTTCGCTCGGATATTTCAGGAACTTCTCGCAAAACAGAATTGAAACCTCTGTGGAAGCATACTATAAAAAAATTGATAATGCACTTGACTTTAAAGATCATGCAGAACTTCTGCTCAATAAATACCTCGAAGGTGAACTGCGATACGGTGAAGCACGTGCATACGGTCTTGAGTTTCTGGCAAGGTATAATTTCAGCAAGTTTTCGGGATGGGTGAGTTATACATTGTCAAAAACAGAGAAAAAAATTAACGGCATCAATAAAAATAACTGGTATCCTGCCACTTACGACAGGCCTAACGATATTTCAATTGTTGTCACCTACGATTTGAGCAGGCGGGTTTCATTAGGTGCTACCTGGGTCTATTCAACAGGCTCGGCAGTAACTTTTCCGACAGGTAAGTTTGAGTTCGGAAACATTTATGTCCCGGTCTTCAGCAGCCGTAACGGATACAGAATGCCCGACTATCACAGGCTCGACCTGTCAGCAACCTTGAAGCGTA
>Ga0256841_1001010_pt1 | contig 26149 bp, 23 predicted proteins | sample 356308metaG_FD_185971 | JGI IMG/M metagenome (GOLD analysis project Ga0256841, IMG submission 185971) | Hydrothermal vent microbial communities from Mid Atlantic Ridge, Atlantic Ocean - 356-308 | ecosystem: Environmental > Aquatic > Marine > Hydrothermal vents | place: Atlantic Ocean: Mid...
GGCATCAGAATGTCCTGATAGCCCCATTCGATATGGTATCTTAACACCCCCCAGGACTAATTCTCTCCGCTCAGCAAAAGCATGTACATCGTATCCAATACCGATTCGCATAATTGTTTCCTTCATTCTATTGGTAGGAACCTCTGATTAATTACTCAAATAGCCAGGGACCACTTGCACGTCCGCCGCCCCCCTGATCTAGTCAGGGGCAGGCTCGATCCGGTATCCAGTCTATATGGAACTGGAGTCCTGCTCTACGCTTCGCTTTCCAATAAACAAAGTGCAAGTTTCAAATCAGCCGGAGTAGTTATCTTTATATTTGTTTTATCCCCACTTATTACATGAACCGTTTCCCCAAGATACTCGACGAGAGAAGCATCATCAGTCCCTCTCAATCCTTTTTTCTTGGCCTCCAGGTATGCTTTTACAAGTATGTCTTTTTTAAAACCTTGAGGCGTTTGAGCAAGCCAAATCTCTTTTCTGTTTAGAGTTTCTACTACAGTATAGCCAAGAACCCTTTTTGTAGTTTCTTCAGCCTCGAGTGCCGGAATCACGGCACCCTTTTTGAGAGTTTCACTTACTACTTGTTCAATCAACCTGGTGCTAACGAACGGCCTCACACCATCATGAACCAGTACAATCTTGCAAGTTTCGGGAAGTCGTTTAATGCAGTTCCACACCGTTTGATCCCTTTCAGCGCCACCGGTAACAATTTCAACTAACTTATCGTGGCCGAGTTCAGGCATTACGTTTTCGTGAAAGAATTTTTCCTCCCCCGGCGTGACACCGACAATAATGCCATGGACGGCAGGGCATTGCTGGAATTTGGAAATCGTTCTTGCAATAATACTTGTACCCTTCAGTTTTATAAACTGTTTACAGGTTCCCATTCCCATTCTTTGCCCGCGACCGCCTGCGGCAATTATGGCGACAACTTCCATAAGCCCCCACATAAATTTTGTCGGGTGTCAATACGAACAGCATTTAAGAATTCCTGGGTGGGAAAGATTTTAATTGAAGCATTCTGAAATGACAAACAAATAATTCGGGGTGGGAAAAAGGAAAAAATAAAAAGCTGAGTAGGCCATAAGCCGGGTTCTGTTCCCTGCACCCATTTTAAGAAAGGCTTTCCCCCTTTCGTAAAACTTCTGTCAGAACCTATGCATCGCAGAAAACCCAACGCTTCCAAAAATGGGTGCGGGGTGATGGTCATTTATCTAGGGCTGCGGTTACCCGCAACCTCAAGCGACCTACCCGAGAACTCGGACGGGCCATCCTCAAGCGTTCTCCTATTTGGTCTTGCTCCGGGTGGGGTTTGCCTAGCTCCTGCTGTCACCAGCAGGACTGGTGAGCTCTTACCTCACCGTTTCACCCTTACCAAGCACTCAATGTTAAGTTATCGACCCCTTGCAAAAAGAGTCTTTGCCATCACAGAGTTTCGAAAATAACCTATGTATCTGGCTTGAGTGCTCGGCGGTCTATTTTCTGTGGCACTTTCCTTCCCGTCACCGGGACTGGGCGTTACCCAGCACCCTGCCCTGCGGAGCCCGGACTTTCCTCTCGCTTCCCAGCAGAAAAACTGCCGTAAAGCCAGCGACCATCTGGCCTACTCAGCAAATCGGGAGATATGACCACCTATATTATAATCACTTTTTACGCCCAATCAAGTAAGAAACCCTAACACATCTTTTCATTTTGAAACGCTTTCCCGAACTCTCCAGGCTCCCATCTCGCCACGATAAGGTTTAGTAAGCTCTGATTAATTAGTTAGTTTGTCAGTGGCCTCTTGCACGTCATGCCGGGCTCGATACGGCATCCAGTTAGAGACTCCCAGATTGCGGCTCTGCGCTTCGCTCCGCCGGGATGGCGGTTTTCGCGTTGTGCTTGGCGTAATTGTTTAATTGATTGGTGGCCCTAGAAATCGGAATTAATCAGATCTTCCCTTAATACGCCCTGTGGTACTGGTTACTTTCCTGTGCGACCACACTTTTTACCGGGGTTTTATACAATCTTCTTTTTCAACACATCCGGAAGCTCCCTAGATTTCCAGTCAGACCCTATAGCGACGAGAGTTGCCTCACCCTTGGCGATTAAGCCTTCTTCAGGTGGTCTGTAAAACTCGAAATTAAACACAACAACCTTTGATTTTACCTGTTTTAGGCTCACCTGAAGTTCAAGCTTCTGCCCGTACCACACGGGTTTGTAAAAATCACATTTAGCCCCCACCACGGGAAGCCCAAAGCCTTCTTCCCTGTTTCTAAAAATATTATTCGGTTCAAGACCAAGGTGCCTTAAAAACTCCTCGATTCCCCAGTGGCAGTACCTGAAATAAGATACAAAATAAACCACCCCATAGGGGTCCGTGTCTCCAAAACGGACAACAACCGGTACTTTAACTATTGCATCGATCATCTTTTTACTCCCCGTTTTTTGATTCTATGAAAGAACATTTTCACTTCGAAACATTATTAGAATAAAAAAGCGACTTTGAGAACCAAGAATTATCCCTTTTACCTTTTTTCAGGAATTATAAGAAAGTAACGTTTTCACATTTCTCTTTGATCTTTCCATAACATATTCTTTAACAGAAAAATTGTCTATGACAATAAAAGAATATTTTCACATAATCTTTTTCCCTTGACAAAGGGCTTATTTTGGATATATTTAGAAGCACACATGCGGAAAGATCAAGCGGTTTTTCTAACTCTTTTCACTCCAGTGACACCTCATTCTGAAATTCTACACTCCTCGCGGAAATTGAGTGCGCAACGGGTAAATTTACAAACCGCATTCTTATTCTCGGCCTCGCGGGTGTGACGTGCCGAGTATATGTACCAGCACTTGGTTTAAGAGCGCGAGATTACCCTTAGCTTAGATAGCTTAATCGTTCTTTTGTAACGGAAACCGTTAAGTTACAGTCTCCAATAAGCCAAAATATTAATACTTATCAATCATTTAATCCTTTAGTGAATCATTTCTCGATAAGCGCGCAGGAAAGGAGGTGAGGATAGACTCATAAAGTCTGCCATCATCAGAGAATGAAGGCATGTTATGGCTTCCATTTTAATAATGGATATTCATTCTGATAAGGAAGGAGGTGAATTAGAGGCATTTAAAAGACAGCAGTATTTTGAGTGACGTTTGGTTAGGCAGTATTCCAAAATTGGATTAAAGGAGGGATTTGAATGGCACCGGAAAAAAGGGAAATTGAAATTAATAGTCGGGAAGACACTCTGGATCTAATGAGCCCCGACATTAGGCCCTGGCCGGTTACACCGCCACCTTCCCCGGAAGAGGTTGCGGCGGTATATGCAAAGCGAAAAGCTACCGACTTTGGTAAATGGTGTGAAGACAATCTTCGTTTTGAATATAGCTTTGGCAAACCGGAAGCACTTCAGGGTCTAAAAGTTCTCTGTATGGGACTCTGGAGACTGGGCAACAAGTTCTGTGCATCACTCCTGGGCGAGGCAGGGGCAGAAGTTATTAATATTGAACCGCCGGAAGGTGATCCTCTCCGCAAGTTAACGCCCTTTGGCAGGGAAGAATACATGCTAGAGGATAAAGAAACCGGCGAAAAATGCGGTCTCGAATTCATCCATGAAATGAGAAACCAGTATTCAATTACCCTCAATATTGAAACTGAAGAGGGTCGGGAGATTTATAAGAATCTTGCCAAGAACGTAGATGTTCTGATTGAAGAGTACCCTCCGGGATACATGGATGAGCTTGGCGTTGGCTACAGGCAACTTTCCAAGCTTAACCCGGGACTTGTTTATTGTTGGATAGGGGTCCGTGGCTCGTGGGGGCCTTACAAGGATAAGCTTTCTAAGTTTGGTCAATGGACATTGGAACCTTTTGGCGGTTGTGCCAATTCATTTGTTCACAATACCGGCTTCCCGCCAGACCAGTTACCTCGAGGTAAAGGTGGTGATCCTACGAGATCAGGGGTCTGGTTTGCCGATTATGTCGCAGGCGAGCAGGCTGCATGCAGTATTCTTGCAGCACTTTATTGGAGAGATGAATTCAGCGGAGAAGGTCAGTTTATCGAGGTCACTGGCGCAGAATCACAGATGGACATCCTTGACTTTGACATCGGCTGGTATGGCTTCAATGGAAGCATCAAGGCACGTACTGGTGCATGGGACCCGAACTTGAACCAGTACGAGTGGAACCCATGTAAAGATGGTTACATGATGATCGGTGGACAGACTGACCGTCTCTGGTACAGGATCGGGATGTGTATTGAAAGAGATTATCCACAATTCGGTCGTCTGATTCACGAAGACCCATTGCTCAAAGAGATGGGCGCCAGAAACGCTCTCCAGGCCTTGATCAAGACTTATACCTTAACCACTAGATGGTTAAGAGATTTGAACCGAATCGAGGCAGAGCAGAAATTGCTAGAATACGAAATCGCTGCCGGTCCGATTCTCTTTATTGACGAAGTAGCCGAGTTCCCACACTTCAAGTATCGTCCATGGGTCTATACCATTGATAGTGATCAATACGGAACCATCCTTTACTCTGCATCTCCGAATTCCTTCCAAATGAGAACACCTCACAGAGTAAAATGGATGGGAAGACCTCTAGGAAAGGACAATTACGAGATCTATCAGAAGTGGTTAGGAATGGGTCAATCTCAAGTTAACGAATTAAAGGATAAGGGGGTAATATAATGGCAAAAGATTTAAGAGTAACAAGATTGGAGGATCTGCCAGGCCCCAAGAGCAAGGAAGAACTCGAAGAAATGAAAATGCCTTATGAGGAATTCTGTCGTAAGGCTTTTGATCCGGGTAACGAAATGACAAAACCGCAGGCTCTGAAGGGCATTAGGTGGTTAAGTACAACAATGTACATTTTCACTCCCCATTCAGTGTCTAACCTTGCAGAGCTCGGGGCCGAGGTAATCAAGGTCGAAATGCCCAGGATGGGCGACCCGATGAGGCATACATCACCGTTTAATGAATGCTACCTCTATCCTCTGCATGACAGCAGGCCCGTTACCGGTACCGGCATGGGCTTCTTAAACGCCAACCCGAACGAGTACCACATAACGATGGATTACCATATCGATGAAATGAAGGAAGCCTTTTATCGACTGGTTAGAATGTCGGATGGTCTTACCGAGTGCTACAGGCCTGGTACGTTTGATCGCTGGAAACAAAGTTACCGCTATCTGCAGGAGTTGAATCCGAGATTCATTTACGTTTGGGGCGGTGGTTTCGGTTATGGACCGAAAGTGTTCGGAGGTTCTTACGACATTCTCGGTCAGGCCCACGCAGGGCTGGCATCTGTCACTGGTATGCATGAATTCATGGGAGGCCACTGTACGAAGCATTCTAACTGGTGTATTGACTGGTACTCCGGAACCCAGATCACCTTCGGTATCCTTGCCGCACTTCTCTGGAGGAGAAAAACCGGCCTTGGCACAATGATCGAATTCTCCCAGGTGCAAGCGGCAACAAGGGCCCTCGGATACACAGCACCTCTTTATGGTAGATTCGGAATAGTCCGCCAGCGCTGGGGTAACTGGGATACTCAGTTGTGCGTGCACGGCATCATCCTCTGTGGTAAATCTGATTTTCCGGATGCCATAAATCCTCAGGATAAGTACGAGGCCAGGTATGTAATGGTAAGTGCCTTCCAGGATGCTGATTTTAAAGAGCTCTGCGACATTACCGGCAATAAGGAACTCTATGAAAAATATAAAGCCCACAAGGACAGAGTAGAGGCAGAGGCACAGGTAGAGATTTACGCGGCTCTAGAAAAATGGGCATCCGATAAGTCAAGATCGGAAGTTGTAAAAACACTGCAGGATGCGGGGCTTCTTGCTGAACCGGTAAGAAATGACCGCGAGGTTTATGAATGTGAACATTTCCGTCAGAGAGGCACGGTACGATGGCTAGAGGATCCAATTTTTGGCGATGTTCTCCAGCACGGTACATACAGCGCTGGATTGATGGAAAAAACACCTCGTAGGCTTTTCTGGATCTGGAGACCAGTTGGTGCCGACAATGTCAGGATTTACCATGAATTGCTCGGCTACCCGGTAAGCAAGATTGAAGAATGGTATGAGAAGAGCTGGATTTAAAAAGGAGGAGAGCGCCGTGTGTGATATTATTTGGTGCAAGAAAGAAATTGACGGAAAGATATGCAATACGGTGAATTACCTTGATCCGTATTGCTTCTGGAACTGGGAAGGGAAAATAAACTGTGCTGAATGCGGAACCGTTTACTACATACACATGATCCAGGGATTCATGTACAAGGGGCCTGAGGAAAGACCCGGTGAAGAACCCGATATTATGCCCCTTTACGCGGACAAACCTCTCGATGGTTATGACAATTACCTTCCCGGTACCGAGGGTAGAACAAGACCATACAATTGCCTACCAAGACACATCTACCTTGGAAGAGCAGACATGGTCAAATTCAGCATTAGGGGCAGACCAGTTAGAGGCTGGTGTCCGCAGCCACCCTGTTCTGGGATCGCTGGCAGCCATGGCTTCAAATGGGATATCCAGAAACTCAGCCCCGAGGTATGGGAAGAGTATCAGGAAAAACTAAAAAAAGGTGAAGTTAAGGAATGGTAAGAGAAAGGAGTAGCAGATGGCAGAATTAACGCCTGAAGAATTCCTGGATACTGTACTTGTCCCGGAAAAACAGACAGATCATATATGCTGGCAGTGCAAGCATTTAAAACCCGTGCTCAAGGGTTCCAGCTTCCCGCCAGCAGACATTATCGGTTGGTGCATGAAGATTCACTGGCCTCATTACTGGTGCGTCGCAGACTTTAACGTGATTAAAAAATGCTACGCTTTTGAACCGAAGAAGAAGTAAAGAGGTATGCACGAAAAGGTTCAAAAAGAATTGGACGCCCTTAGGGGGATGGTACTCAATTGGAAAGAAAATTACCTGGGGTACGCATCCCCCGATGGTGGAAATGAGTTCCTGGTCGAAGAATACCTGGAAGAGATCGAAATGTACGTTTATCCATACGTTAAACGAATGTATGAATGTCAGCATCTCACCCAGGACGAGGCCAGGGATTTTATGAATTTTTGTTACGATCACGTAAAGGATCTGCGCAACGCACTGGCCGATGCGGACAGTGAACAATTTGGAGAGTCGTTCTGGCACAGGCTGCTTGCAAGACTTAACATGCTGTTTTCGTGAATTGGCTATTTTTTACTCAGTGGTGGGTCTGCGTAAGCAGTTCTGACAAACCTAAAAGGAGGGTAGATATGCCTGCTAAATGCCGTGTGGGGGTTTGTGGATTTGACCCCATGCTTGTGAGAGGATACGTTAAAACAGGGTTTAGAGCCCTGTGGTGGCACTTACCTGATGAAATTTACGAAGAATTTGATGTTAAACCTGGTGATATGGTGTCGGGTAAACTACTTGCCGTCTATAATGGTGACGGTGAAAAAGTAGCTGAACCAAATGAGCCATTTCAGTGGGAATGTTCTAAAGAATCTGGCCTGGCAGTTGTATTGCCGTCGGAAACCATTGTAAAATACAAACTGACAGAGTTTCATTTCCTTGAATTGCTTATCGAAAAAGTAGCCGGGAAAGATGTCTACCCCGGTGAAGAAAGAATGAGCAGCAAGTGGTGGCCTGAAGAAAAGATGAAACTGCACTTTAAGTTGGATTACATCGAATAAGCTAAAGATCTTGTGATCCCACCGGATTTATACCCCCTTTCTTGGGAAAGGGGGTATTTTTGCCTTATCTTTGTGTAGCTTTTCCATTAAAAATCCTATATAAGTTCAAACTAATCACTGTTGTAATATATAAACCGAGGAGAAACCATGCCAGAAATTCAGGAAAAGGAAAAAAGGTTAGAATCACAAGAAAAGGTTGAAGAAGCAGAAAGGCCCACATGGAAGCGCTTATCTGATGTGCTCGAAACAGATGATCCTTTTTTTAACAAGATACTTTTCCTTCAGGGGTATGATTTTTCATCAAATATCTACGTAATCATGGGGGATTACGTAACGATAATAGATCCGGGAAACGACTACACTGCTTTCATTCAACTCTTCGATGCGGGTATAAAGCCCACAGATATTAAAAAGATAGTTATTACTCATGGCCACCGTGATCACGTCATGGGGACCTTTGAATTGTTTCGTTACTCCGACATTATGCAAAACAGAGACATCGAAGTTATCCTCCACAAAGAAGGGCCCTTTGAATTCAAGGAAATGATAAAAAAAATCGAATTCCCATTTAAGGAAATCAGGGGAGGAGAAACAATCGAAGTGAGTGGTATTGAACTGGAAGCAATTCACACACCCGGTCACACGATAGATGGAGTTACTTACTACCATGCTCCTACTAAGAGCGCTTTTACTGGAGACACTGTGCTACCTCATGCCATGGCAGAACCAGACAAAAATGCAGGTGGAAACCTCAACTACTATTTTTACGGTGTTAAAGCGCTTTTAAACAAAGATATCCAAAACATTTTGCCTGGGCACGGTCTTCCTGTCAAAGAGCAAGGAAAAATCGTTTTAGAACAAACATACGAAAGCCTGATGATGAAAGCGATAGGTGTTGAGAAGAAGATCCGGTGGACAGACGGTGCTATCCAGCTTGCCCAGAAAGGCTTACTTGAAGAGGCGGTATTTTGTTGTGACAAAGCTCTTGCTTTTAATCCTAACGATATCCAGGCAATACAGCTTAAAGCTTTCTGTCTTACTGATTTGGACAAGTGTGAGGAGGCTCTCCCTTTGTTTGACACTCTTCTCTCCGAGAAAAAGGACGACATGGGGATTTTGATCGGAAAAGGAAGGGCTTTAATGGGAGTCGGCAGGTACTTAGAAGCTATAGAATATTTTGATAAGGTTCTTCAAATCGACCCGAAGGTTAAAGACGCCCAGGTTCTTAAAGGAATGGCGCTTTACCTTGCTGGCAAATTTGAAGAAGCTCTTGAAATCGAAGGTTTCAAGGAGGAATTCGTAGGAAGGTTTAGGGAAACGCTGGAGAGGAGAGCAAAATAGAAAATTCTTTACATCAAGTATATCCGCCTATATAATTCTAAGCTCATGAATTAACTTCTGATAGAAGGGTACTTCTTATTAAACGTTGAAGAAGACGATAGGGAGTCTACCTTGCCTGAAGAAAAAAGGTCAGATGTGCTTCAAAATTACAATGGGGAAGATTCCGAGTATAGAATCTACATTTTTCCCCTTTGCGCCCTCATTTTTCTAATTCTGGTAGTTCTCGCAGCAAGCTACGTCAACTACAATACCTACTTTTTCAAAATAAATGACAATAAGCTTGAACTGTGGCACGGCGATTTCGCTCCCATGGGTTTCCAGAATTGTACTGATTTCGACCCGGTAAGCACAGACAGCCATGACTTTAGCAAGATCGTTGACAAGATCTACAAGAGTAAAGAAAGGGCTTACGGGGCACTTTACGTTGTCTTCATCGACGAAGTTCAGCGGGAGCTTGATAATGGATGCGAGGTTGATCTGAAAAAGGTGGATCACAATTTAGCTCTCGCCGATAAGTTTTATGACCTTTGTTACTGGATTAACCCCGGCTTTTCTAAGAAACGTTTCGAAGTTTCATGGAAAAAGGTAGAAAGGTTGAAAGATTTATTGTCGTTGGCATACAAGGATTCCCTGGACCATATGCGCAGGGCCAAGAGTTTGGGACTCGCCAAGGATACAGATATAGAACAAAAAAAGAAAGAAGCAGAGGACTGGTTGAAACAATATCCTATTTCACCGTGATGTGGGAACTTTGACAAGGATTGCCCCACCTACTCCCCGCAGGGGGTAGGTTTTTTTTGCATGGATTAAGGGAGCAATAGCACAAATGAAACGAATATATCTCGATTACTTGGCAAGTACACCGGTAGCACCGGAAGTGTTTGAAGCCATGGTTCCTTATATCAAGGAACATTTTGGAAACCCTGCAAGCATCCACTCTTTCGGGGAAAAACCGCAAGAAGCCATTTTCAACGCCCGGGAACAGGTAGCAAGTCTTCTTAACTCAAAACCGGAAGAAATCATTTTTACATCCTGCGGTACAGAGGGTAATAACCTGGCCATAAAGGGAATTGCATTTGCCAACATGGACCGGGGTAAACATATAGTTATTTCAGCAATTGAACATTTTTCCGTTTTTTACTGCGCCAAGGCATTGGAAGATTTCGGGTTTAGTGTCAGTTTTGTACCCGTGGACAACTACGGGATGGTAGATCCTAAGGATGTAGAAAAGGCCATAACAGATAACACCATCCTTGTCTCAGTTATGCTTGCAAACAATGAAGTAGGAACGATTCAACCCATTGAAGAGATAAGTAAAATAACCCGGAAGCACGGAGTGTTCTTTCACTGCGATGCCGTTGCTGCCGTTGGGCAAATTCCTGTAGATGTCAGAAAACTCGGGGTTGATTCTTTGAGCCTAGCCGGAAACATATTTTACGCTCCAAAAGGAATAGGTGCCCTTTACCTGAGGGAAGGCGTTAAGTTATGGCCTCTTTTTCACGGTGGAGGCCAGGAGGACGGTAGAAGAACCGGTACGGAAAATCTTCCAGGTATCGTTGGCCTGGGGAAAGCCGCAGAGCTTGCCGTCGAAAGGCTCCCTTTCAGACAAAAACACTATAAACAACTGGTGCAAAGGTTAAAGAAAGGAATTGAAGACCGAATAGAAGAAGCATTTTTTAACGGGCATCCTGAAAAGAAGCTTCCCGGTAACCTCAACGTTTCATTCAAGTACGTGGAAGGCGAAGCCCTCCTTCTCCACATGGATCTTGCCGGTGTTGCCGTCGCAGGCGCCTCGGCTTGCATGTCGATTACTGCCAAGGCTTCCCACGTACTCGAGGCCATGGGCGCCCTAAAGGATGGAGCCCTGGGAACACTTCTTTTCACGGTGGGTGATGAAACAACCAACGATGATATCGATCGGGCACTCGAAGCACTCCAGAATGTTGTCGCTAAACTGCGCGCAATGTCACCACTGTACAACAGATAGACCTCGAGCTTTTTTGAACCTCGCTGATATTGGCTTATCCGATCGATAATGATATAAGATTTCCAAATACCGTTTAAGCCAAGTTTTAGCCCAACCAAGAATCAGGAGAGGCAAGAAATGCCAGATTTTGACCTTGAAAAAGAAAGTCAAAAACAGGAAGAACCACAACAATCACTGCCGTTGGTCATAGAGATTCTTCCCGGCCAAGCAGGGATTGGCTTAATCGACATTTTCCAACCCGGGAGCTACGAACAAAAGAGCTTAAGGGAACTGTGTGACAAGGTATTAAATAAAAGAGACTGGGGCATAGAAGATAGAGAAACCCTGGAGAGCATCAACAGGCAACTCGATGGGGGAATCCTCTTGAGCAAAGGCAAAACGGTGGATGGCGGTGCATTAGAATATGCAGATGTGGAAGAAACCGAAGAGGGAGAACAATATTTTTACGTACCGGTCCGAGCAATCAAACCCCAGGAAGGTGGAACATGATCGGGGTAAACTCTTCACCACCGCTTCCTATTGATTACTTGTATAATTTTGCAAAAGAACTTTTCATCCATTCCGGGTATGTTTACTTTCCGCTGCTCTTCGACCCTGACGTAGAAAAAGAACTGAAAGCCTCAGGTCTTTGTTCACGACAACATGTTGAAATCGAAAATAGTTCAAGCAATATATTGCTGAGGGATCGTGAAAGTTGGTTTGTTAAAGGAATGAGCCTGGAAAGCTTTGTGTCATCCTATGAAAAATTGGCCCCGGAATCTTATAATCAACATCTAGAAGCACTCTATAAAGAATTGCCATTTCTTTCAAGCATAGACGATAACCCGATTACTGACAAACTCTGCACTATAATCCTTGAAATTTTACCTTACTTTGTAAGTAAGAACCGTAGACACGAAAGAAAGAAATTAACCAGGGATGAGGTGCTTGAACTAGTATCAGAGAAGCTCAACATACCTCCCGTGTTGCCTGAGCATGCAAGGAGAATTCTGAACATTGAAAAGCTGAGAGTTGCCCTTAACAGCTTATCTAAAGCCAGGCCTACTTGCTCTAAACTACCGTCCGGGATAGTCTCAAAAACCGAATTTGAACACTGGTTCTCCGAATCTCTCAAAGCAGAAATAATCAAAAACGAAAGAAGGAAAATCAAACGCAGCATAGCCAGCAGGGAAAAGTTTGCCAGGATAAATGAGAAGGTTCTGGCAGTTCTCTTTTTTGCAGCGGAGAAAGGTTCGCTTGAAATTGAAGGTTTCGGATTTTTTGCCACCGAACACGAGGGAGAATTTATAATTTATAAGCGAACAGGTGAGTACGCACTTAAGGACTATTATGGTAGAATTTACATGTTTCCAGATTGCAGGGTTGCTATAAGAACAAACGGGACCTTAGATCCTTTTGTGATTGAAAATTACAAGCATCCTTTCCTCCAGAAACATGCTCCGGGGCAAAAAATATGCATGCGAAACACTTTGCTCCCATCAACCTTCACCGCACAGAATGCTATTTTTGCAATTCAGGAAGGCATAAGTGCCCTCCTTTACGGCTACAAATACAGGAAGAGAAACGGCTACCACAGCCTCGATAGTATCCCGATGCCGGGAAGCACCGTTACTTTTGATGACTACATGGTCCCGAAAGATCATCCTAGGATATTAAGAGGAGAAGTTCTGGTAACCAACGAGTTCAGGTAACAATGAATCTATTAGATAAAATCAAAAAAGCCCGGGAAAAAGGCAAGGCATCGATCGGAGTAAATTCTCTCAACACTGTTATCGCAATAATTGAGGCTTACAGTCTTGATAGTAATTTTTTGCGATTCCTTGATGCAAGTCCCTACTTGATAGTGGAGCGAAAGAATACCGGTTCGCGGTTCACGAGAAAACCTGACCTTAGAATTCCGATATTTCCTCTCACATCCCGGCGCAATTACTTGCTTGCAAAACAAGTAATAGAGGCTATAGGCAATCCGTATATCAGGTTTTCCAGAGCACCCGAAGAAGTTTATTTAAGCAAGTTTTTATACCGGGAAAATCCTTCTATTTCTCACGACGAGCTGAGAAATTACCATTTTGAGATACTCCTGAGACGAGAAATCGATAAAAAGAAATCCAAAAACAGATTCCAGTAGCCAGAAAATAAATAAAGAAAAGAAAGGAGATGAATGTATTATTCAATTTCTCAACAAAGTCGGCAAAGAATCGAAGAAAAACTTGCCGAATTGAAACGACAGCAGGCACTGGAAGCGGTTGAGCATATTATTGAATTCAACAAGACACCCTCAGAGCTGAAAAAAGAAATGGATAAATACGTGATCGGCCAGGAAAAGGGCAAGAAAATAATAGCCACTGCCATTTCCTTTCACTACAAACGCCTCGGGACAGCTCTCAAGGAAGCAGTGATACAGAAGGTAGAAGACATTGATGAAGTTTTAAAAAATACAAGAACGCCTAAAGCGAACATTCTTGTAGTTGGTCCTACTGGTTGTGGAAAAACTTATACTGCCGAAATAGCTTCGATGCTTGTGGGTGTTCCATTTGCAGTGGAAGACTTAACAAAATTCAGTGAAGTGGGTTACGTGGGAATGGAAACGGGAGACATCCTTATTGATTTGCTGATTGCAGCCGACGGAAATCCTCACGTGGCTCAAATGGGTATTGTCTACCTTGACGAAATTGACAAGATACTTACCGAGACCCTTGCATTTAAAGACGTTTCAGGTAAAGGGGTTCAAAAGGGTCTTTTGAAGCTGGTTGAAGGAATGGACAACATCGTGAAAATGGGTAAGGAAAGATTACATCTCTCAACAAAACATGTTTTGTTCATTGCAGGCGGTGTTTTTGAGGATATTGAAGGGATAGTAAAAAAGAGGATGGCAAAACAGGGGCTTCTGGGCAACTGGAAGGACCACCTGATGGCCGAAGATCTTGTTAAGTTCGGGATGGAAAGACAGCTTATGGGACGCTTCCCAGTAAAGGTTGCATACGATCAACTCACAGTTCAAGATTTGAAGGATATAATGACAAAAAGCGAGGATAGCCCGCTCAAGGCATACGTGAATGACCTTAAGGCCTGGGATATAGAATTCGAACTAACTGATGAAGCCTTAACCGAGATATCACGTCGGGCAGAGCAGGAAGGTACCGGGGCAAGAGGACTAACGAGTATCCTGCACAGGGTCCTTTTTGAAGACATGTACAGGTTACCAGGCTCATATACCGGGGAACTTGTAATAGACGAGATGCACGTGAGGAATAGGTTAAGATGAGGTTCAAAACCCTTAAACAATTACAACGGCGCAAACCTTATGAGGTTAGACTATGTAATTTGCCAGAGGTGGTCACGATTGACAGCTACGCCAAAGAAAAAGCCTATAGGATAAATGAACTAGTCTATGAAGTACACGGGGAAATCGTCGAATGGTATGGGTTTACCCTCGCCACAAAAAGCGAACCTCGTATCATAACGGACATCGGCTTGCCGAGAAACGAGGAAAACCTTCAACAGCATACGAGTATAGCACCTGAAATGATTGCAAGATACCAGGAAACCTTGCCGGGGCACTTGGTCATAAATGGCTGGATCCATTCCCATGGGGACCTTGAATTCAGAAGGTTTTCGGAAACGGATAATGAAAATAACATTACTGTGCTGGAATTCGCATACACTTCCATTAAAAAACAAATAGCAAAGAAAGAAGTTAAAATAAAACAATGGTCTTTTCTCGTTGAAAACGAGTACAGCGACGAAGACTTCCGGTCCGGGAATGCCTGTCTTATCACAGACGTACCAATCACCTCGGCCAGGCTTTTCGAAACCGTTTACGGGGGTTTCTGTTTCTGCCTTGTAATAGGAAACGACGGTTGGCATGAGCAACAGATCTATTACAAGAAGAGGGGAATCCTAACGGGAGAATCATTTGTCGATAAGAAAGAAGCCGAATTGAAGATTGTGGATTCCGGCAGGAAGCTCTCGAATGCGGAAATTTCCGCACTGGAGAAAAAGGTCAGGGAAAACATCCACCCGGTCACAGCCCCTCCTCCCGAGAGACTAGAAAGGATGTAGTTTCTGACGTCATTATGCTCAGAGAAAGACTTGATAGGCAACTTAGAATTGAAGGGTGGAATCAAGAACTTCTTGAGAAGTCCCCGGTCGCTGTAGTGGGAGACGACCCCCTGCTCACTTCTCTTTTCATAATGTCTTCCTCCGCCCTCGGGCTTAACGCACTTACCGTTATTGCTCCTTCTTTAGACGAAAAGATTATCAAAATAGCCAAAAAGATTAACCCTGAGCTTGCCCTAACACATATAGAAGGCTATTTTGTACACCCTGCCATGAATTTCGTCTTCCATAACTCTAGGGCAATAGTTAACTTAAGCACCTATGGGCTTGCGGGCAAGCTGGCAATTAACAGGGCATACGCGAACAATATTGCAGTCATCCATGGTTACTCATTCGCCCATGAAGACAGGCAGGGTTTTAAGGTCTTTACCTATCTTAGAGGAAGAGAATGGCTGGAGCTAAACGAGTTTGTCAGGGGGAGACAGGTTCCCCTGAAAAAAAGCAACGACCCCGTTCTGTCAATTCTACTTTCCGGCATTGTTTTGGAAGAACTTTCAAGATATCTTATGAACATTAAGCCATCTTCGGAAGTTATACGTTACGAAAGGAAAGAACCGGTTGAAAAAAGCAAACATGCCAGAGTGTGTATCGTTGGAGCAGGGGCACTAGGAAATTTTGTAGCCCTTGGACTTGGGTTTGCAGGGCTTAAAAACATTGCGATTATCGATCCTGACGTAGTAGAAGTATCCAATCTGAACAGGCAGGTTCTTTTTTATGATTCGATAGGCGCAAGCAAGGCCGGGACACTCTCAAAGCGATTATCTGAATTGTTCGATTTGGAAACGAGGTTCCAGATCGGATACTTCGACAGATCCACGGAGATTTCATCTTTTGACATAATCTTTGATTGCGTGGACAATTTTGAAACAAGGATAATAATTAGCGAAAAATGCAAGGAAGAACGGAAGATACTGATCAGCGGGGGGAGTAGTCCTGATGCCGGACAGGTAGTTATTTATCATCCCGGACTTACGAATGATACGCCGGCAGAGACACTCAAGTTATATGACATAGTTGACAGGAGGCAGGTCGATAAATATGAACGATCGAGAGAATCCTGCGTGTATCGCCCGGAACCATCAGTGATAACGACGAATCAAATTATAGCTGGTTTTATGGTAGATTTAAGCAGATCACTTTTGTCGCAACACGAAGTCGAAAATATTTTTTATGATTCGAAGAGTCCACGAAAATTCTAAGCGAAAAATATCTTCAAGAGGGTATCGAAAATAGAGCACATGGGAATATCGGAGGAAAACTGGGAAAGACTGCTACTCAAAGTTCAAAAACCATCGCGTTACATAGGCGGCGAGATAAACTCCTTCAGGAAGGATTGGGGCTCTGTAGAAGCACGAATGGTATTTGCCTTCCCAGACACCTACGAAGTGGGAATGAGCCATTTTGGCATGTCTCTCCTTTACAACCACGTTAATAATCACGAGAAATTTCTAGCAGACAGGGTATTTGCTCCGTGGCTCGACATGGAAAGAGAGCTAAGAGCAAGCGGTTTACCTCTTCTGAGTATTGATCAGAAAAGGCCCCTCAAGGACTTCGATATCATCGGATTTAGCCTTCAGTACGAACTCAGCTACACAAACATTTTGACCATCTTGGACCTATCGAACATAGCGTTTCGGGCCATTGAGAGGGAAAAAGACGAAAGCCCGTTAATCGTTGGCGGGGGTCCCTGCACATTTAATCCAGAGCCCATCGCGCCGTTTTTTGATTTCTTCGTCATTGGCGAAGCAGAGGAAACAATCGTAGAAATCCTTGAAAGGATTGTAGACTTCAAAAAAAACCGCGGTGATAAATTGGATTTTCTTCGGGATCTTAGACATATTCCCGGAATCTATGTCCCCCTTTTCTTTAAAGACAATTACGACCGAAAAGGTTTCTTTAGTGGAATCACGCCAACGTTTCCAGACCACCAATCCGTGGAAAAGGCTATTATCTCTGACCTTGACGAAAAATCTCCGCTTCCGCTAAAACCGGTTGTACCGTTTATGAAAATAGTCCACGACCGATTAAGCGTTGAAATAGCTCGGGGGTGCACCAGAGGATGTAGGTTTTGCCAGGCAGGGATGATCTACAGGCCGGTAAGAGAAAGGGATCCACTGAAGGTCATGGAGATAGCTGACAGGGCTCTTGAAACAACCGGTTTCGAAGAAGTATCGCTACTTTCTTTAAGCAGTGGAGATTACAGCAATATCGAGTTCTTGCTCAGAAACATGATGTCGAGGCACCGGGCGGAAAAAGTATCCATTGCTTTGCCATCCTTGAGGATCGGGACTCTAACTTCTCGCCTCATCGAAGAAATTAGAAAGGTAAGAAAAACCGGGTTCACCCTTGCTCCTGAAGCCGGAAGCGAACGTCTCAGAAGGGTAATAAATAAAGACATAAGTACCGATGAACTATTACAGGTATCTTCTTACATCTATGAAAACGGTTGGCAGCTTATAAAACTCTACTTCATGATGGGACTACCCACAGAGACCAAGGAAGACCTGGAAGACCTGGTTGAGTTATGCTTCAAGGTCTGGAGGATTGGAGGCAAAGCCAGGCCAAAGGGAAGGGTAAACGTATCTGTTTCTACTTTTGTTCCTAAGCCTCACACACCCTTCCAATGGTGCGGGCAGATTCCATTGGAGCAAATATATCGCAATCTCGATTTTTTTAAAGGGAAGCTTAAAAAACCCGGAATTCAGTTAAAATGGCACAACCCACCGCAGAGTTTCCTTGAAGCAATTTTTGCAAGGGGAGACAGGCGTCTTTCTGAAGTGATAGCTAGAGCATGGAAAATGGGGGCCCGTTTTGACGGATGGACTGAACAGTTTAGGTTAGAAATCTGGAAAGAAGCATTTAAGGAATCAAAGTTACCAGGTCACCTCTGGGAACCGTCCGAAAAACGAATGAGAGATCCTCTACCCTGGGATCACCTTCACAGCAAGGTTGAAAAAAAATACCTTGAGAAAGAATACGAAAAAGCTCTAGCAGGAGAGTATACTCCCGACTGCAGGTGGAAAAAATGCCTCAAATGCGGTGTTTGCGATTTCAATACTTTACAACCTGTCATCAAAAACATAGAAGGGATTGCGAAACTCGCTAATCCTTCCTCGCCCCGTGCCGCAAAGGAAGGGCAGTTTTTCTATCTGTGTAAGTTCACAAAGTTAAAAATGGCTAGATTGTTGAGCCACCTTGAGCTCGTACAGGTTTTTAACAGGGCAACAAGGAGAGCAAAACTGCCAATAGCTTTCTCCAGGGGTTTTAATCCACACATGAAAATGGCCTTTTGGCAAGCACTTCCCGTGGGTTTTGAAAGCAAGTGCGAATACTTTACAATGGAACTGGAAAAGAGATTATCAACTGAGCTAATTTTAACAAATTTGAATAAAGAACTTCCTTGTGGTATTGAAATCGTTCAGGCTGATTTTGCACAAAAACTCGCCCCATGGCCAAGTGAATTTATTGTCGTCTATAGGGCAACTCTGTACGACAAGGAGTGGCCTGGGGAATTATGGGAGAAATTCACCAGTAATCCTCGGCCTGTTGAAAGAGTTACAAAGAAGGGCAAAAAACGCACTTTTGACACCATGAACTACGTTGAATCACTGGAATTTCTTACAAGCAGGGAACTCCAGGTTCATCTCAGGCAGAACATGTTCGGATGCCTCAGTCTGCTTGAAGTGATTAGCGTTATTTTTGGGCATGATTACGCCAAGCCATCCGAGATCAACGTAGTGAAACTCGATATCTTGCCCGCTACTGGAGATAAATTATGGCAACAGAGCTGATTATTAATTCAACGTTCTATGAAACAAGAGTTGCCGTGGTAGAAAATGGGATAACGGCAGAGTTTTATGTGGAAAGACATGCAGAACAAAATATTGCCGGCAACATTTATAAGGGGCGCGTGATCAGGGTCTTGCCCGGTATGCAGGCTGCCTTCGTGGATATAGGCCTGGAAAAGGCAGGTTTCCTGTACGTGAGCGATGTATGCGACCAGATGGACGACATAGCCTCGTATTTCAAGAAGAAAACACCCACCGAGGCCATGGAAACCACCATGGAAGAAGAAGTAGATTCCTTTCACCGAGGAAACGTGAATGAAAGACACATAGAAGATTGTATCCAGGAAGGCCAGGAAGTTCTTGTACAGGTGTCAAAGGAACCCCTGGGTAGCAAGGGGGCACGCATAACCTCCCTTATATCAATTCCCGGAAGGCACCTTGTCCTGATGCCCATGGTAGACCACATCGGTGTTTCCAGGAGAATAGAGAATGAAAAGGAAAGAAGACGCCTCAAGGATATAATCATAAACATAAAGCCTTCTCCCTGTGGATTCATTGTGAGAACTGCCTGCGAGGGAGAAGAAAAAGACAAGATAAAGGCAGAAATGGAGTTTCTTCTGAAGCTCTGGAAAAATATACAGCAGCAGGGTGAAAACGCACCGGCTCCTTCTCTTGTTTACCAGGATCTCGACATCACGCTGCGGGCAGTAAGAGACCTTTTCACCCAGGAAGTGGACAGGCTTGTTATCGACTCGGAAAGGGAATACGAAAAGGTACTAAAATTTATAGATACCTTCTCACCTCCACTGAAAAACTCCGTAGTACTCTACGAGGGACGCGAACCTATTTTCGACGCTTACGGAATTGAAATGGAAATCCAGAGGGCTCTTGGTAAGAAGGTCTGGCTGAAATCGGGAGGCTACATTGTAATCGAAACTACGGAAGCCCTGACATCTATAGATGTAAATACAGGCAGGTATGTCGGATCGAGGAACCTTGAAGAAACGATACTTAAAACAAACCTGGAGGCTGTCAAGGAAATAGCCTGCCAGTTGAGGCTGAGAAACATTGGCGGGATAATTATCATAGATTTCATTGACATGGAAAAAGAATCGAACCGTGAAAAGGTTTTCCAGGCTCTCAGCGACGCTCTAAAAAACGACAAGAGTAAGACAAATATTCTCCGAATGTCGGAGCTGGGTTTAATAGAGATGACGAGGAAAAGAACTCGGGAGAGTATCGGCAGGGTTCTTAGAGAGCCCTGCTTCTACTGCGACGGGGAAGGCTACCTGAAATCCAAGTTGACGGTTTGTTATGAAATTCTGCGAGAATTGCAGCGGGAAAGAAAGGAATATTTTGGCAGAACTATAATGGTAACGGCACATTCTGCCATTGCCAACATACTCTGCGACGAAGAATCGAATAACGTTGAGAAAATGGAAGAAGAACTCCAGGCAAGAATTGTCATTAAGGGGGATCCACATCTACATTTAGAACAGTACGAAATCGTTCCGTTTTAAGCTATTGGGTGAAAAAAGGGTTAATAGAGAGTCAAACTGGAGGGAGAAGATGGATTTTAACAAGAGCCATAGCCTGTTTGAAGAAGCCTTACGGTATATACCCGGCGGAGTAAACAGCCCGGTAAGGTCAGGAAAAGCGGTGGGGACAATGCCCATTTTCGTTAAATCTGGAAAGGGATGCCATATTACGGATGTAGATGGAAACCGGTACGTAGATTACGTCTGCTCTTGGGGTCCCTTGATACTTGGTCATGCCCCCGATTGTGTGCTAGATGCCCTGAGAGAAACCTTGCCCTATGGAACTTCCTTCGGCATTCCTACCATGCTCGAGATAGAAATGGCAAAGAAGATCGTTGAAATGGTTCCGAGTGTAGAAAAGGTTCGAATGGTAAATTCGGGTACAGAAGCAGTGATGAGTGCCATAAGGCTCGCCAGAGGTTACACTGGGAGATCCAAGGTAATCAAATTCGACGGCTGTTACCATGGACATAGCGATTGTCTCCTAGTGGAAGCGGGTTCTGGAATAGCGACACTTGCGATTCCGGGAAGCCCGGGCGTTCCGGAGAACCTCGTGAAGGATACCATTTCTCTTCCGTTTAATAACCTTGAAGCGGTGAAGAAGGTGGTTCAAGAAATTGGAAACGAGGTTGCGTGTATCATCCTTGAACCGGTGGGAGGAAACATGGGAGTGGTACCACCCGAAAAGGGATACCTGGAGGGCTTGAGAAAAATATGCGATGATAACGGTATCCTCCTCATCTTTGACGAAGTAATGACCGGGTTCAGGGTGTCAAAAGGAGGAGCACAGGAACTCTACGGCGTGTATCCCGACATTACGTGTCTCGGTAAGGTTATCGGCGGCGGCATGCCCGTGGGTGCTTACGGTGGTTCTAGGGAAATCATGAGCAGCATAGCTCCCGAGGGAAATGTTTACCAGGCAGGCACCCTTTCAGGGAATCCCTTGGCCATGAGTGCCGGCCTTGCGCAACTTAAAAAACTATCAGAACCCGGCATGTACGAAAAACTGGAAGAAAAAAGCGCCTACCTCGAAAAGGGTATAATGAATGCTGCAAAAAAGAGCGGCGTTGAAGTGTGCGGCAATAGGGTCGGTTCCATGGGCTGCGTCTTTTTCACGAGGGGGCCGGTAAAAGACTTTGAATCTGCTAAGAAGTCGGATACGGAAAAGTACGCCAGGTTTTTCAGGGGAATGCTTGAGCACGGTGTTTACCTGGCTCCATCTCAATTTGAAGCCTACTTCGTAAGTACAGCTCACGAAGAAAAAGACCTTGATAAAACTATCGAAGCTGCGGAAAAGGTATTTAAAACACTTTGAAAAGAGATAAAAATTACCTAGATGAATAAACTGCGATGTTTTGACGAGAAGCAAATTGAAACCATAAACCGGGCTACGATACTGGCCGAGGAATTGATAAGTGACTATTTCAAGATATCCTTCTCGGAATGGAAAAGGTACAGGTACGATATAAAAACGCTGGAAACACTAAAGCCTGAAGAAATAACACACGAGGCCTTTGCTCAAATAGTAAAGTACGTCTGCAACCCGGAAATGAAACCGAGAGGCAGCCTTCATGCCGACTACTACAAGATATGCCTGCAAGATCACGTGATATTGAGAGCATTGTCAAGGGAAAAGGAACTTCCCCTTTTCCCTCTGGCTGCCTATATAGTCACCCATGAACTGATCCATGTTGTACGTTTTTCAAAATTTCTTCAGAGATTCCTTGTAACACCAGAAGAACAGGAAAAGGAAGAAGCCCTTGTACATACCCTGACCCATAAACTCTTACACGACGTTAAAATACCCCAAATGGCTTCCGTTCTCAATATTTACGTCCGATGCCGCAACATGGAGACCTTTAAGACCGCCGAATAGTCGCAAACGGGGAGTTGGTCTGTTTAATCTTCGACAGTCATATCCGCTTCGCTACCGCAATGCTTGCAGGTAATTACTCGTCGCTCCTTTTTAACCGTCTTTTCTCCCGATTCGACCGGCACGTATTCACACGTAATGATCATTTCCGCTTCATTTCCACAATTCTTACATGTACAGACTTCAATTCTTTCCTCTTTTTCAGCCATGATCTCTCCTCTTTTGTCAAAGCCAGAACTTTCACTTATCCCAATTATAAAGCTTCGATGTTGAAAATCAACGAACATTTGGCGTGTCACCCCTACCGTGTTTTGCGATAAACCCCTCATATTTTTTCGAGGTGTAAAAAAACAGGGCTTTGCTATTGAGCAGAAAAAGTAAGCTGCTTATAATTACGACCATGAAGCAAATTAGGAACAAGCCTGCCACATTCTTTTCCGTTATAGATCTTGTTTACCCCTATTTTAAGCAATATGGGTTGAGGATAATTGCAGGATTCCTGGCCCTGGTGCTGGTGGACTTTTTCCAGTTGATCATTCCAAGAATTATAAAATGGGCGGTGGATGACCTTAAAAACGGCTCTGCAACGGCTCAACAGCTCCTAAGATACGGTATCTATATCGTGGCCTTGGCCATCGCTATCGGGATAATGAGGTTCTGCTGGCGGTGGCTTATACTCGGGTTTTCTCGCCTCATGGAGATGCACTTGAGGAACAAAATAATTGCCCACGCATTTAACCTCGATAAGGCTTTCTTTCTCAAAAAGACCACTGGCGACATAATGGCCCTGATGACTAACGATCTTCTGTCCGTCCAATTGGCATGCGGAATGGGGCTGGTCGCATTTGCAGATGCCGTAATCATGACCACTGCCACCATCGGTTTCATGCTCTATATCAATCCCGGGCTAACATTTATTGCTGTTGCACCAATGCCGGTTCTGGCAATTACAACTAAGATTTTAACGGCAAAACTTCATTACCGGTTCAAAAAGGTTCAGGAAACTTTTTCCAAGCTTACTGAATTTGCCAGAACATCCATTTCGACTATAAGGCTGGTAAAGGCCTACAATCAGGAACACTCCCAAACACTGCGGTTTGATACCTTGGGCAAAGAATACGTCCGCGACAACCTAAAGCTGGCCACTATCCACGGCTTGCTTTTCCCCCTTTCCATTTTCACGGCGAACCTGAGCATGTTACTCGTCATTTTCTTTGGCGGGAAACTTGCCATCGGGGGAGCAATAACCACGGGGGACTTTGTTGCCTTCATCAGTTACCTTTTCATGCTTTCATGGCCAATGATGGCCATTGGATGGGTAAGTAATCTCTTCCAAAGGGGTATTACATCCCTTGATAGAATAAAGACCTTTTTACAAGAAAAACCGCTTCTCGGAGTTCTTTCAAAACCTAGGTTATTGAAAGATATTGGCGGGCATATCGAAATTCGGAATCTCACTTTTGCGTATCCATTTAGTAATACTGACATTTTAAAGGACATCTCCGTGGAGATCAAACCCGGAATTACAGGTATCGTTGGTAGAACGGGAAGCGGCAAAACAACCCTCTGTAACCTCATAGCAAGAATCTACCCGGTGAAAGCCGGTACTATTTTTATCGATAAAGTGGATATCAACGAGTTAAGTATCGAACAAATCAGAAGTTCTATCGCCTATGTCCCCCAAGAAGCGATAATCTTCTCAGATACAATCGCCGCCAATATTGCAATTGGGAAACCAGATGCAACATTGGAAGAAATAGAAAGAGCCGCACGCTTCGCGTCCATCCATGACGAAATTGCGAAAATGCCGGAGAAATACGATACGCGAGTGGGAGAAAAGGGAGTGCGACTCTCCGGGGGGCAGAAACAGCGAATAGCCATTGCCCGGGCTTTCTTGCTAGACCGCCCGATCCTGATTATAGACGATGCACTATCTGCGGTCGATGTTGAAACTGAGCAAAATATAGTGAACTCAATTGCAAAACACGTGAGATTCAAAACATGCATCCTGGTTTCTCACAGGGTCTTGCCACTAGCACTGGCAAGCCAGATCGTTGTAATGGACAACGGTAAAATAGTTGACATGGGTAGCCATAGCGATCTTTTGAATAGGAACCTGTTTTATTCCACGGTCTATAATCAACAGATGTCTTTTGAATGCAAACATTAAGGGAAATGAACGATGCATTACGGCTACGGATACTTTGAAGAAGATCACCTCGGTAATGTCGGTGATTTGAAAATCTGGAACAGAATAATCGGTTTCATAAAACCGGTATGGAGCAGAGTTGCCCTGGCCATAACACTTTCCCTGATCATAACTGCCTCGGAACTGACCCTGCCGTATCTCGTGCGCCGAGCTATTGATAATTATATCATCAACTATACGATACCTCCAAATACAAGAATCCACGGTTTGCTGTTGCTGTCAATTGTCTTTTTCCTAGTAATCGCCACTGCTTTCGTGGCCAATTTTCTACAGGTGTGGGTTCTTGAATATGCCGGACAGAGCATAATGCACGACATGAGACAGGGGCTTTTCCGGCATCTCTTATCCCTGGATGTACCTTTTTTTGACAGGAATCCTGTGGGGAAACTTGTTACCAGATTAACCAACGACATACAGAACATGCATGAAATGTTCACATCGGTGATAATCACGGTTTTTAACGATATAGTCATACTGACCGGAATTACATTAATTCTTTTCATAATGGATGCTAGGCTCGCTTTCATCTTGAGCTTAAACTTACCCGTAATATTTTTTCTCACAAAATATTTTAGCCGTTTTGCCAGGGAAGCCTTCAGGCAAATTCGAACAAGCCTTGCAAGGATCAACTCCTTTGTCCAGGAAGCAGTCTCAGGACTGGTAGTCATCCAGGGTTTTTTAAGAGAAAACGATACGCTAAAAAAGTTCAAGGACCTAAATTACAAAAATTACCTCAAGCAAATGTACCAAATTAAGATCTTTGCCATTTTTGTCCCCTTGATTGAAGTACTCGGCTCGGTCTCCATCGCCGTTATCATATGGTATGGAGGAGGTGAAGCTGTAAGAGGCAAGATAACTATAGGTACCCTTGCCGCATTTATCTCATACATGAGGCTCTTTTTCAGACCCATTCGCGAACTCTCCCAAAAATATTCTATTATCCAATCTGCGCTCGCATCTGCCGAAAGGATATTTGAACTCATGGATACAAGGCCCGAAGTTGAGCTGCGATCCGGACAAAGAAAATTAAAGAAGGTCCTGGGTTCGGTGGAATTCAAAAACGTAACTTTTGGATACGAACCTGGAATCGCGGTAATTGAGAATTTCAACCTCCGCGTTGAACCCGGAGAAACCATGGCTATCGTGGGGGCTACGGGAGCCGGGAAAACAACAATTGTCAATCTTCTCGAGAGATTTTACGAGCCTGATAAAGGAATGATACTTCTTGATTCTGTGGATATAAGAGAATTTGATTTGAGATGGCTACGAAAGCAAATAGGATTGGTCATGCAGGACGTTTTTATAATACCTGGCTCAATCCGTGAAAACATCTTGCTTGACATGAACATTTCGGAAAAAAGGCTTCGTGAGATTCTTCGTGCATCACAGTTCGAAAGTGTCATAAGAAAACATACCAGGGGGCTGGAGACAATCATCGGTGAAGGGGGAATAGAATTGTCTGCTGGAGAAAAACAATTATTGGCTCTTGCCCGGGTTCTTGTAAGAGACCCGAAAATACTCATCCTCGACGAAGCCACGGCAAGCGTGGATACAGAAACGGAACTGCTGATAGAGGAAGCAATTGAAGCCATTCTTGCCAACAGAACAAGCATAATTATTGCTCATCGCC
>Ga0256841_1001011_pt1 | contig 26108 bp, 25 predicted proteins | sample 356308metaG_FD_185971 | JGI IMG/M metagenome (GOLD analysis project Ga0256841, IMG submission 185971) | Hydrothermal vent microbial communities from Mid Atlantic Ridge, Atlantic Ocean - 356-308 | ecosystem: Environmental > Aquatic > Marine > Hydrothermal vents | place: Atlantic Ocean: Mid...
GGGGGGGGGGGGGGGGGGGTTCGCGCCGTTGAGCAGGCGCATGGCCGCCGCTTTGCCCTGTCGTTCGGCAAGGAGCCGCACCGTCTCCACCTGCCGGAGCGCCAGATACCGGGCAAGGGCCATCGTCACGGCGGCGGCGGTCTTCGGCGTGCGGCGGAGCATCGTCTTGAGGTCCGGGCTGAAGAAGCCGAGCACGCGCGTTTCGGTGAGGGCCTGCGCCGTCTCCATGCGCCGAAGGTCGCCCGAGCCGAAGAGCGAGACCTCGCCGAAGATCTCGCGCTCGCCCACCTGACGCAGTTCGAAGATGACGCCCGCCTCGTCTTCGGTGAAGAGCCGCACGCGTCCGCGCTGCACCACGTACAGGCCGAGGCCCGGGTCCTGTTCGTAGTACAGAAACTCGTCGCGTTTATAGGTGCGCACGTGCATGGCTTCGGCCAGCTCGCGCAGGTCGCCGCGCGCCAGCGTTTGGAAGACGGGCGATTCCTGAAGGGTTTCGACGATGCTTCGAAGCTGTGCGTCTTCCTCTCGCCGGAACAAGCGCCGGTAGAACGCCCGCGCGAGGCCGGAGACGTTTCGCGCCGTAGTCATGAGCAGGTCCGTGGATCGTTGGCTGAGGCAGGCTCTGGAGTGTTTTTGCGCGCTCCCCCGGGGCAAGTCGCAAGGTTGGGCGCCGTCATGGTTCGGGAAGAATATAAAAACCACTCGGTGAAGGCGAGGCGCTCGCTCGGGAGGGCGGCAGAGGCTGGAAGCATGAGGGCGGCGCCTCGGTTCCATGCTTCGCCGATTCTTCCCGGCCCCGGCCCGTTCGGCATTGCTCAGAAGGCGTGTCCGATGCCGAAATGGAGGAGCGGGTTGCGCAGTCCGTCCGGCAGCAGTTCGCCCTGCCGCACCGGGTCGTGCACCTTCACGGCCAGGTCGAGCCGGAGGATGAGGTATTCCCACGCGACGCGCAACCCGATCCCGGATCCGACGCCGAGTTCGCGGTAAAAAGAGTCGAAGCGAAAGCGGCCCTCGCGAGCGCCGGGATTGCGCGGGCCGAACCAGACGTTGCCCGCGTCGGTGAAGAACGCCGCGATCCAGTTCGCCTTCAACACGTTGCTCAGAAACGTGTTGCGCCATTCGATGCTCGTCTCCAGCTTGATGTCGCCGCCGAGGATGTTGGGAGCGCCGTTGTTGGGGCTGTCCCGGCCGGTGAACGTGACCGTGCCGGGGCCGAGTTCGCGGAGCCGCCAGCCGCGCACGCCGGCGGCCCCGCCGCTGTAAAACCGCCGGTCGAAGGGGATGATGTTGGCGCGTCCGGTCGGGTGCGCCACGCCGACGATGAACTTCCACGCCAGCACCGAGTGGCGGCGGACGGGACGGTACTGCCGCACGTCTCCGACGAAGCGAAGGTATTGACGGTAAATCAGCCGGTTGCCCGAGCGTCCTCCGCCGAAGAAAGGCAGGCCGGGGACCGCGCCTTCGAGGCTGTCGGGAGAGAAGATGAAGCGGTCGAGCAGGTAGGGCAGGTTGCCGCCGATCTCGAAGGCGGCTTCATAGCTGTAGCCGGCGTCGCGGGTGAGCGGGTTCAGGCGGGCCGAACGCAGGGTGTAGCGAAGCGCGTTGTTGATCTGCGGCTGCGTGTAATCCTCGATGATCTGGGCCTGCTGAACCGTGTCGGGGATCGAGCGGAGCACGTCGTCGAGGAAGGCTTCCCGAAAGCCGCTGAGCGTGTCGGGGTTGTTGAGCGAGAGGTCGAGCAAGTCGATGAACGAGGAGACGGTGGGGGTGTGCCGCATCTCCAGGCGGAAACGCGCCGATCCGCGCCCGCGCAAGACGAGGCGCAGGGCGTCGCGCCGGGCCGCGAGCAGGCTCAGCGAGAGTTGCGTGCGCGTCTCGAAGAGGTGGAACAGGTCGTCGAGCGCGTGGAAAGGTGCGATCAGATAGGGATACGTGAGCGCCGTGGTTACCTCCCACTGGGACGAAGTGACGCCGAACTTGGCGTCGAGGTCGGCGGCAAGCGAGCCGGTCATGCGGAAGCGGAACGATTCGCCGCCGCCGAAGAGGTTGAGGTTCTCGTACGTGACGCCGACGCCCGCGCCGAGCTCGTTGTCGGCGTCGGCGAGCGCGCCGCTGCGCTGGATCATGAACGTTTCGAGCCGGATCTGATGCCGTCGCCGCGTGCGCGCTTCGATGCGGTGGGGCAGCCGCGGGGCGTTGTCGGGCGGCACACGCACCGTGTCCTCGGGCTGGGAGAGGATGTCGGTGAAGGCGAAAACGCCGGTGGCGTCGAGGCGGCGCTTCGTGGCGAGCAACTCGTCCTGATTGTACCACGTTCCGGGAGTGAACCGGAGTGCGCGGAGCAGCAGGTCGTCGTCGAGGTGGGCTTCCCCTTCGATCTCCAGGGTAATGCGTCCCCCGGCGACGCCTTCCTCGGGCGGCGGCGTGGCGAGCGTGTCGCGGCGCAGGGGCGCTTCGGGCTGCGGCCCGGTCACGGCGAAGTGCACGTCTCCAAACCGATAACGCGGCCCCGGTCGGAGGCGGAAGATGACGTCGAACGAGTCGGCCCGCACCGGCACGACGATGGCGTGGATGGAGTCGCGTGTGGCGGCGGCATAGCCCTCGCGGTGGAGGAAAGCGAGCAGCCGCCGGCCCTCTTCGAGCAGGGTGGGGGCGGAATAGCGCTGATCTCGGGCCCTGAAACGCAGGGGATCGTCCTCGTCGATGCGCTCGTGGCGGAGGAGCGTGCCGCGCGTGAGCCGGAGCTTCTGTTCGGCTTCGAGCGCGTCCACGCCGTCGTATCGGACCTCGCGCACGAACGTGGGCGTGCCCGCCTCGATGACGAAGACGACCCGAACGCGGTCGCTCGGCCCGACGGGTTCGATGCGGGCTTCCACGGATGCCTTTTGAAAACCCTCACGGGCATAGAACAGCCGGAGGCGCTCCACGTCCGCCGCCACCACGGTCGAGTCGAGGAAGGCGGGAGGTTCGCCGGTGGCCTTGAGCGCCCGCCCGATGCCGCCGCCGATGGTGTCCCCGAAGCGGTAGAGCCACAGCCACCAGTTGGCGCCGGGGATGCCGAGGAAACGGCGATTGGCGCGCGTTCGGATGTGCAGGCGCAGCGTCTCGTCGGAGAAGAACGGATGTCCGGCAAAGCGGACTTCGGAGACGATGGGCGCTTCGGAGACGAGGGACGCTTCGGAGACGTCGGCCTGCCGGGCGAAAGCGCTTGTCGAGAAGAGCAAGAGGCCCAGCAACAGGTTCAGCGCGAAGAACCGGAGGCGCGGGTCGGGAGAAACGTGCGGAAGGCCGGTTCCGGACGACGAGGGCCTCACGACGGGGCCGGCAGCGCTCCGGACCCCCTGGCCGGGGAAGACTATTCGTCCTCGTAGTAGAAATCGTCGTCGGCCGTGGGATAGTCCGGCCATATTTCCTCGATGCTTTCGTAGGGCTCACCATCGTCCTCGATCGCCCTCAGGTTTTCGAGCACTTCGAAAGGAGCCCCGGTCCGCTCCGCATAGTCCAGAAGCTCGTCCCGTGTCGCCGGCCAGGGTGCGTCTTCCAGGTACGAGGCAAGTTCCAGCGTCCAGTACATAATGTTTCGTGGCAAGGTGCAAGCAGCGGATGAGCACAGGGGGCCCTAACCGTGAGGGGAGCACTATAGCGCGTCGATTGGACAAAAGCAAGCGCCCGTTGCCGAATCCTCAGACGGCCGGAGAGGACCAAGGCCGGCCCGGCTCGTCGTGCTCATACGCTCCGGCACACCGGATGAATGACGTGAGAAGATCTGTAGATTAGTCGAACGAGATAGTGGCTTGTTCCGCCGCTTCCCGCAGTTTTTTGTACTCGGACGGCGTCATGCTGGGCGCAAAGAAGAAGATCGGGTTAATGGCGCGGCCGGTGGCGTCGTGCACTTCGTAGTGCAGGTGCGGCGCGTTGGAGAGCCCCGTGTTGCCGCTGTAGCCGATCAACTCCCCGCGCTTGACCTTGCGCCCCCTGCGAATGTGGCGGGGGATGCGGGAGAGGTGCGCGTAGAGCGTGGTGTATCCGAGCGACGGATGCTTCACCTTCACGTAGTTGCCGAAGCCGGAGCCCTTGCCCGCTTTCTCGATCACGCCGTCGCCGGTGGCGACCACCGGGGTGCCGCGCGGCACGTGAAGGTCGATGCCGTAGTGCATGCGCCGAACGCGAAGGATCGGGTGAAAACGCATCCCGTAGCCCGAGACGAGGGGGCCGTCGGTCGGAAGGATGGCGGGCATCTCGGCCATGCGGACCTCGTGTTCTTTGGCCAGCTGCACCAGTTCACGATAGCTCGCATTCTGAAGCCCGAGCTTCCGCTCCAGCCGGTCGATCTGCTCGGACGTCTGCCGAAGCAGCGACGAGGTGGTGCTCGAGAAGCGGCTGTACTCCTCGTAAGCATCCACGCCGCCGACACCGACCTGACGTATGTCCTCGGAAATCGGCTCGGCCTCGAGCAGGGAGCGGTACAGATTCTGGTCCGTCTGCGAGAGCTTTTCGAGCTCGCTGGAGAACTCCGCCATGCGTTCGTCGACGCGGGCCAGTTGTTCCTGAAGCGCTTCGTTCTCCGCCTTCAGCGCCAGCTCCTGCGGCGTCTCGATCATATAGTCGATGCCCCAGATGAAGACGCCCGCCAGCAGGAGCGCAACCACCGTTACGCCCGCAATCTGCGCGTACAGGGTCTTGCGCGTCGCTTTGTGCTCAACGAAAGCGCACTGCTCCCGGTCGTAGTAATAGTAGCGGTTTTTTGACATACAAAACCGATTTTTAGCCAATCCGATGTCGCCGGGACACGTCCGGCTCGCATCGCAGGGACGGCGAAGGGAATCGCGCGACCCATGCGGTGCGCCACATCCTGGGTGAAACTATGGTGGGGTATCGGGGGGCGCCGGCTAAAACGTGGTCCTGCCAAAAGCGGAACGAAGCGCCATGCGCAAATCGTATGGGACGTCCTCGCCCGGGGCGAATTTTGGCACAAACTTGCTGAATATAGCAGGCTTTTCCTCCGCTGTCAACTCCCGAACCGGTTCCGGGGCGAAGCCAATGCGCGATGGAAACGATGGTTCCCGCCGCCGCCCGGGTTTCAAAGGATCTTGACCAGTTCGATCTCGAAGACGAGCGTCTTGCCGGCAAGCGGGTGGTTGGCGTCGATGACGACGTTGTTCTCATCGACGGCGATCACGAGCGCCTGGATGACGCCGCCGTCGCGGAGATGCAGTTCGAGGCGCTGCCCGACCTCGGGGTTGGCCTCGGGCGGGAGCTGGTTGCGCGGGATCGGAACGACGAGGTCCTCACGATGCGCGCCGTAGCCCTCGTCCGGAGTGATCGTGCGCGACCGCGTCTCACCTTCCTCCATGCCGACAACCGCTCCCTCGAACCCGGGAATGACCTGCCCCGAGCCGAGCGTGAACGACAACGGATCGCGGCCCGACGATGAATCAAATACGGTCCCGTCTTCCAGTTTGCCGGTGTAATGCACCTCGACGGCGTCTCCCTTTTTTGCCTGTGACACGTGGGTTCCTCTTGTTGGATTTTGTAATGCAAAAAACATATACGCCATGTGGAAGAGGAGGTTCGTACGGCGCTTTCAGGGCTCCGGCACGTACGCCTCGGCCTCGATCTCGACGAGCATCGCCGGGTCGATGAGGCGGGAGACCTCCACCATGGAGGTGGCGGGGCGGATCGCGGCGAAAACCTCGCCGTGCGCCCGGCCCACCGCCTCCCACGCGTCGATGTCGGTCACGTAGATGCGGGTGCGGACGACGTGTTCCATGCGCGCGCCGGCGGCCCGAAGCGCGGCCTCGATGTTCGCGAGGATCTGCACGGTCTGGGCATAGGCGTCTCCCGCGCCGACGATGCTCCCGTCGGCGGCGGTGGCCGTGGTACCGGAGACGTGCACGTGCGGCCCCACGCGCACCGCGCGCGCATAGCCGACCACCGGCTCCCACTTCGTGCCGGTCGTGATGGTCATTCTTTTCGTCATGGCGTTGCTCGAAGGTTGGTCGGGGTTTCAATCGGCCGGAGGGCGCTCGCCGGAGGCGCGCGCGACGAAGGCGAGGAAGGCGTCGAGCACCCGTCCGGGCGCTTCGACCTGGGGGTAATGGCCGACGCCTTCGAGAAGGACGACGTCGGCGTCGGGGACGAGCGTGCGGAAACGCTCCGCCATCGCCGCGCCGGAGACGGGGTCCTCGGGGCCGTTGATCAGGCGGAGGGGCGTCCGGGTGTGCCGGAGGGCGCCGGTCCATCGCTCGCGATGCCGCTCACGCTCGTTCATGTACCGGATGATCCGGTGGGCCACGCGGGCGCCGCCGTCGTGCGAGACGAGCCTCCAGAACGCGCGGAGGTCCTCGTCCGAAGGCTGCGTGTCGGGGCCGAAGACGGCGCGGAAGCTCTTCCGAAAGCGCCGCTCGGTGAGCATGCGGCCGAGGACCGGGCCGAGGACGGGGTTGCGGAGCAGCCGCTGGATGGGGCGAGGCCGTATGGCTTCGGGAAAGAGACCGCCGTTGAGCAGGCACACCGAGCGGAGCGCCGGCCCGGAAGCGCCTTCGTCCCGGCGCGCGAGCAGCTCCTGCGCCACGGTGTCGCCGTAGTCGTGGGCGAGCGCGTGGACGGACGCGACGCCGAGGTGATCGAGGAGGGCTTCGATGAGTGTGGCCTGATCCATGAGGCTGTAACGGTATCCGGCGGGCTTGGCGGAGAAGCCGAACCCGAGCATGTCGGGCGCGATCACGCGGAAACGCCGCGTGAGTTCGGGCCACAGCCGGCGCCAGTCCCACGAGGCCGTCGGGAAGCCGTGGAGGCACACGAGCGCCTCGCCCCGCCCGCCTTCCTTGTAGAAGATCGTGTGCCCGCGATAGGCGAACGTCCGCCCCGAAGCGCGCCAGGCCTTCAGCCCGTCGAGGCCCTCGTACGTGTCCATGGGTCTTCTTCCGTTGGTGGTCTCCGACGGAAGGTACGGAAATGTGCGCTGTGGGGGCGAACGGCCGGGCGCCCTACCAGGCGGTATCCTGACGCGCCGCGCGCACATGACGGCGAGCATCGCGAGCCGACCGGCGCGTCAGTGCTTCAACGTTTATCTTGTCCCCGAACCCAACCGAAACGACCATGAACGTAAGCGGAAAGACCGTATGGATCACCGGCGCGTCGTCGGGCATCGGGGAGGCGCTGGCGTATGCGCTCAGCCGCCGCGGGGCGCGGCTCATCCTCTCGGCGCGGCGGGAGGAGCGGCTCCGCGCCGTCCGCGAGGCCTGTGCCCGTCCGGAGGCGCACCACGTCGTCCCGCTCGATCTCGCCGACCCGGCCTCGCTCACCGGCGCGGCGGCGCGGGTGAGCGAAACCATCGGCCCCGTGGACGTGCTCGTGAACAACGGGGGCGTCAGCCAGCGGGCGCTCGTCGAGGCCGTGGATGTGGACGTCATCCGGCGCATCATGGAGGTCAACTTCTTCGGCGCGGTGGCACTGACGAAGGCCGTTCTCCCCTCGATGCTCGAACGCGGAGCAGGGCGCGTCGTCGTCGTGAGCAGCCTCGTGGGCAAGTTCAGCACGCCGCGCCGGTCCGCGTATGCGGCGTCGAAGCATGCCCTCCACGGCTTCTTCGATGCCCTCCGGGCCGAGGTGTGGGACCGGGGCGTGCGCGTGACGCTCGTGTGCCCCGGCTACGTGCGTACGGAGATCAGCCGGAACGCCCTCGCCGCCGACGGCGCGACGCACGGACGGATGGACGCCGGGCAGAAGAAAGGCATCGCCCCCGAGCGGTGCGCCGAGGCGATCATCCGCGCCGTCGAAAAGGAACGGGACGAGGTGCTCGTCGGCGGCAAGGAGACGCTCGCGGTGTACGTCAAGCGGTTCTTCCCCGGCCTTTTCAACCGGATGATCCGTCGCGTGAAGGTGACGTGAGGCCGGGCGTCAGTCCCGCAAAAGCTCCCACGCCGCCCGGTACTTCCGGAGGCGGGCGAGGTCTTGCTCCGTGGGCCGGGCGATGCGCCGGAGGTCCATGTTGTCTTCGAGGTCGGCGCGCTTGACGAGGCGGGCGACGGGGTCCTTTCCGGCGCGGCGCACGAACGCCTCGTACGTCTCGCCCTCCCGACGCGTCAGCGCATCGACGGCGGCGACGACGGCTTCGGGGAAACCGGCGGCGCGGAGGTCGTCGAGCGTGTGGGGCGTGTCCTCCACCACGTCGTGGAGCGCGGCGGCCGTCATCGCACCCTCGTCCGGCATCCGGAGCATCACGCGGAGGACGTGGAGCACGTACGGCGCGCCGGCCTTGTCCGTCTGTCCGCGATGCGCGCGCACGGCGAGTGCGATGGCGTCTTCGAGCGTGGCCATGGGCGGCATTCGGGAAGAGGTTTTTTCGGAGCGAGGGGGGCGGATGGGGTCACTGCTTCATTGCCCGGATCATCCGGACGACCTCGCGGGCAAGGGCGTTCGGGATGGGGATGGTGAGGTTGTACTGCGCGATCTTCCACGCGCCGCCTTCCCTGACGAGCACGCCGGCGCCGCGTGTCTCGCCGAGGTTTGCGTTCTCGAGCCGCTCGTCGAACCACGCCGTCTGCCCGTCGCGGGCGAGATAGACGTGCCGCTCGGTGGGCGTGTACGTCCATCCCCGGCCCTCTTCGAAGATCGGCTTCGCGTACGCTTTGAAGTCGGCCACGCTCCACCGCTCGGTGGCGTCGGTGCCGAGGAAGACGGCGTCTTCGGCGAAGAGGCCGAAGTACCGGTCGAAGTCGGCCTTCGAGGCGGCGTCGTGGAGGGCGTCGAGCACGGCGGAGACGGCGCGCTCGTCCTCGGAGGGCTGCGCGGCGGCGGTCGTCCACACGAAAGAGGCGGCGAGAAGAAGGAGGGCGGTTCGGGTCATGGCTCGGGGTTCGGCGTGAGGCGTGAGGGAAAGGGCTATTCGGCGTGAAGGAAGAGGAGGTGTCGGCCCACGGGAAGGGTCTCGGACGTCTCGGCGGCGGCGTTCACGATGCGGGCCGTGCCGTCGCCGTCGAGGAGGACGAGCCGCTCGTCGTCGAGCCAGCCCCACGTCCTCGCAAGCCCCGCCGGCGTCTCGCTCTCGTCCACTACGCGGTAGCCGCCGAAGATGCGGACGACCTTCTGGAACGTCGCGGGGCCGAGCCGCTGATCGAACACGAAGTTCGTGCCCGAGGGCGACCACCGGAAGTTCGTCTGGCTCACCATTGCATTCGGTGTGAGCACGGAGTGCTTGCCCGTGGCGACGTCGTAAATATAGATCTGCCGGACGTCGGGGCGGCCTTTCGCCTGCCGGTCGAAGGCGAGCTGTGCGCCGTCGGGGGACCAGGTTGCGTGGCGCGGGTGAACCTCGCCGCCGGCGACCTTGCGGGGGTTCGCGCCGTGGGCGTCGGCCACGAAGAGCGTCGAGTCGGCCTCGTAGGCGCGCCGCTCGGGCACGTACGTGAGGCCGCGTTCGAGGTAGGCCATCCACTGCCCGTTCGGCGCAAAGGCGATCCCGTGCATCTTACGCGCGTCGATTTTGGCGACGTCGGCGCATCCGTCCGGGGTGACCACGTACAGCGCCCGCCGGTCCCACTTTCGCTGATCGCGCACGACGAGGTGGCCTTCGGGCAGCCACGTCTCCACGGCCCGCGCGGCCCGGCATCCGACATCCCGCACGCCCGCCTCGTCGGCGATCATGATGCCGCCCGGCCCCATCTCCTCGACGCCCTCCGCCGAACGCCGCGCTTCATAGAAACCGAAGGCGAGCGCCGTCCCGTCCGGCGACCATGCGGCGCTGTACACTACGTTCGCGCCGGCGGTGTGGACGTCGCGCGCCTCGCCGGCATCGAGGACGACGACCGCCAGACGGGCCGCGTCTTCGCCCGCATATCCGACGGCCATGCGCGTTCCGTCCGGCGCGAGAGCCTCGGGACCGAGATATTTCGCTCCGGCGAGGAGCGTGGTCGTCGCGCCGGTGCGGTAGTCGTGCGCCACGAGGCCGCCGTCGTCGAAGTAGAGGGCCGTGTACGCCGGGCCGCTCGGCGGCGGCGGCGGCGCTTCTTCGGCGGGCGGCGCGACAGGCTTCGGACCGGAGCACCGGGCGAGGCCGAGAAGCGTCACGGCGGCGAGGCACACGCGCGCGATCGCGCGACGGAGAGCGGGGAAAGCGGTGGGAACGGGCATGGGCTATGGGAAAGGACGGCTTTCGGGTGGTTCGGAAAAAGCCAAGATACGGCGGCTCCGCGTGAAAGCGGGGAGAAGAACCGGCCTCGCCTTCCGGGTCATTTCAGCATCCGGTCGAAGAAGTCGGCGGCGTCGCGGTAGGCGGCGAGCCAGCTTCGATGGAGGAGGAAGCCGTGCACCTCGTCGGGAAAGATCCGTTGTTCGAAATACACACCCTGCCGCCGGAGCGACTCGGCGAGGTCGACGGACTCGCGGAAGGGCACGTTCCGGTCGTCGTCGCCGTGGATGAGGAGCACCGGCGAGCGCCACGTGTCGACGGAAGCCATCGGCGAGGATTCGAAGGCGAGGCGGGCCGCTTCCTCGCGCGCTTCGGGGTTGTACGACGGGACGAAGTTGCGAATGACCACGTTCCAGTCGTGCACGCCGTGGAGGTCGACGCCGGCGGCGAAGAGGTCGGAGGCGCGGGCGAGGCCGAGGGCCGTCAGGTAACCGCCGTACGAGCCGCCCCACAGGCCGATGCGGTCGGGGTCCACGTCGTCTCGGCTGCGGAGGTAGAGGCCCGCCCCGAGCACGTCGTTGAACTCGCTCGCGCCGCGCGCGCCGTAGTTCAGCGCTTCCCGAAACGCCATCCCGTACCCGATCCCGCTCCGGTAATTGACCGAAAGCACGACGAATCCCCGGCTCGCGAGGTACTGGTTCATCGCATACGCATTGTGATAATAGCCGCGGTGGTGGAAGCCCAGGAGCATCTGTCGGCGCGAGCCGCCGTGGAAGAAGAGCACCGCCGGATGCCGCTCGCCGGGCGTGTGACGCTTCGGGAGGAAAAGCTGTCCGTGGATCGTCAGGCCGTCGGCGGCGGAGAAGAGGACCTGTTCGGGTTCGACGAGCGCGTCGGAGGGGAAGTCCGGGGGGATGGCGTCGGGGACGAGCCACCGGCGCGCGCCGCCGTCGAGGCGGGCGGGATGGGCGGGATGCGTGCCGGTGGAGGCGAGCGCGAGGATCGCGCCGGAGGTCGTCATCACGGGCGCCCACTCGATGCCGCGCCCCGAGGAGACCGCCGCCGCCGGCCCGCCGGCGACCGCCACGCGCCACACGTGCTGCCGGTCGATGTCGTCCCGGTTCGAGGAGAAGAGCACCTCGCGGCGGTCCGGTGTGAGGGAGACGAACTGGACCTCGAACGCGCCGGGGGTCAGGAGCGCGGCCTCGCCGCCCGCCACGGGGACGGCATAGAGATGCGTCCACCCGTCGCCTTCCCACGGAAAGACGAGGCGGTCGTCCGCGCCCCAGAAGATCTGGTTGGCGGCGGAGACGCCCCGGAACGCGCTGCCCGCGCCTTCCTTCGCCCGCCATACCTCGCGCGCCTCGCCCGTCGCCGCGTCGGCCACGCGGATGGACCACGGAAGGGCGCTCCGGCGCGGCATGAAGGGCAGCGCCTGCCGCTCGTTCGGGATGCGGAGGAAGGCGAGGCGCGCGCCGTCGGGCGACCACGCCGGGTTCGAGTCGCGGTTCACGGAGGGGTCGAGGTACCGGAGGCGGCGCGTGGCGACCTCGAAGACGCCGACGAAGCTGTGGTCGCCCCGGTTGCTCACGAAGGCGAGGCGCGCGCCGTCGGGGGAGAAGCGGAGCGCGGCGGGGCGTCCCCGGAGGGTGAAGAGCCGTTCCGGCTCAGGCGCGTCGGCCTCGAGCCCGACGCGCCACACCTGCCCGTTCTTCACGAATGCCGCCCACGTCCCGTCCGGCGACACGGCGGGCGCGCTGCCCTCGGCGAGGCGCTTCGGCGCGCCGCCCGCGACGCCGACGATCCACAGCTCGCGCTTCGCGCCGTCGGGGTTGCTCGTGGGGTTCGGGATCTCGCCCGCCCGGTTCGGCGCGCCGCCGCGCACGTACACGATGCGCTCGCCGTCCGGCGTGAAGACGAGGCTGCCGAGCGCCTGCCCGTCGTCCTCGGCATAGTCCGTCACGCGCCGCCCGCGATAGTCCGGCCCGTCGGCTACCCAGATGTTTCGCGCGCCCCGCTCATTGAACACCCACGCCGCGCGGTCGTGCCCGGGCGCGGCGACGAGGTCGGACGGGAACGGAGCGCCGAGCACCTGTTCGAGCGTGAAGGCGGGCTGACCCCAGGCGAGGCTCGGGAGAAGGAGGAAGGCAAAGAGGGCGGGGAGGAAGCGGGCTTTCATGACGCATGGGGGATGGGGGGGAGGTCGCTCGGGAAGGCGCGGCGTCGCGCCCGCTCAAAATAACGGTTCCGGGCGAACCGCGCTCGTTTTCTCCGTTGCGCCCGAGGACGGGTGAAAAGTCCCATGCCGAAATAGGGGCGCTTCCCACTTTACCGGCGGAAGCCGTTCCCCGATACCTTTCGCACGGGAGCGCGATCCCCCCACCATCCCCCCTTCTCTTTTTCGCGCTTCCCCGACACCCGTGAAGACCGAAATTCACCTCGGAGAGGAAGGATGAAGAAGCTGTTTTGGACGGCGGCCCTGGGGCTGCTGGGGATGAATACGTACGCCCAGTCGCATTTTTCGAACTGCTTTTCGAACACGGGAGACTATGCCACGGTCATCTTCCCCGAAACCTTGACCTACACGTTTGCGGCGGGGGACGAGGTGGCCGCGCTCATGCCGGACGGCGCCTGCGCCGGAGTGATCGTGTGGAACGCTGCCCCGCAGGCGCTCACCCTCTGGGGCGACGACAGCATCACGGGGGTCGTGGATGGCTTTCAGGCGGGCGACACCCTCGTCTTTCGACACTTCGACGGCGTCGAGGAGCGGGACCTCGCCGTCACGTACGATCAGAGCGATCCGATCTATGAGACGGACACGTACGTGTCGAACGGGCTCTACGTGCTCGCCTCGGCGGAGGTCGTGACGCCGCCCGACGTGGCGGTGACGCTCACGCCGCCCACCGACTCGCTCACGATCCCGCCCGAAGGCGGCGTGTTCGATTACGACGTTGCCCTCGTGAACCACACCTCCACGACGCAGACCTCCGAGGTGTGGATGAACGTCGCCGGCGTCGGGGTGAGCATTACGCTCGGGCCGGTCCCCGTCACCCTCGCCCCGGGCGACACGCTGCTCAAAACCCTCACGCAGAACGTCCCGGCGGGCGCGCCCTCCGGCGCATACACCGTCACCGGATACGCCGGGAGCTTCCCCCTCATGGACGACTCCGACGCCTTCGCCTTCGAAAAGACCGCCGGGAAGCGCGGCTCCGGTCCCGTGGCGACGGACTGGGCCTCGACGCTCGACCGCCTCGCCGCCGGGAACGCTTCCGGCGCGTCGAAAGCCGTGCCGGAGCGCTTCGCCCTCGGCGCGAACTATCCGAACCCGTTCAACCCGACGACGGTCATCACGTACGACCTGCCCGACGCGCGCGCGGTGACGCTGACGGTGTACGACGCGCTCGGGCGGCGCGTGGCGCACCTGGACGAGGGGCTCCGCGCGGCGGGACGCCACCGGCTCCGCTTCGACGCCTCGCGCCTGAGCGCCGGCGTCTACGTCTATACGCTCGAAGCGGGCGACTTCCGGGCGGCGCGGCGCATGGTTTTGCTCAAATAGTTCGCCGCTCCGATACATGCCGGGCCGCGCCCGTCTTCCCCTCATCCGGCGGGCGAAACGCGCCCGGCATGGCGCGTCGCCCTCATGCGTCTCCGCGTGGGGGCGACGTCCGTTTCGGGACGGGACAGGCGCGGCGAAAGACGTCCTCGGCCTCGGCGAAAGAGACGGAGGCGAGGCGTTCGAGCGCGTCCCATGCCGCCGCTTCGCTCACGCCGAGGTAGGCGTTGTCCGGGGCCTGCCGCCGCGCCCGTGCGGACAGGCACACGCTCGTGCACAGCCGCATCGTGATCAGCCCGAAAAGCGCGCGAAGTTCAACCTCGGTGAGGGGATACGCCGCGTGATAGCCCGCCGCCACGTGCGCCGCCGCCCCGAGGAGGTCGTCCCGGTCGAACATCGCGTACGCGGCGGCCACGGCGAGTTCGGCCGCCGTATACGTGCGCACCATGTCGCCGAAGTCGATGAGGCCCGAGACGGTCTTTTCGCCCGAGGGCCCGGCGGCGACGAGGACGTTGTAGTCGTTTCCGTCGTTGTGGATGACGCTTTGCCGGAGCGAGGGCAGGAGGGGCGCGACGCCGGCCTCGAAGCGGCGGAGGTAGCCCTCGACGAGCGTCCGGCGGGCGGGGGTGGGGAGGTCGCCGAGGCGGTCGTACAGCCCGGCGTAGCGTCGGAGGTCCCACACCAGCGTGCGGCGCATGGCCGGGTGGGTAAAGGGTTCGAGGGCTTCGTCGAGAAGGCCGAAGGCGCGGCCGAGGCTTCGGAGGAGCGCCGGCGCGTGGGGCGTCGCCTCGGCGAAGGGGCGGCCCGGCAGAAAAGCGACCATCCACACGGAGTGGCGGAGGCCGGAAGCGCCGGAGACCGTCGTCAGGAGCGCGCCGGTGCGGGTCGGGCGCACGCGCGGCGTCCGGAAAGGCAGGCGGCGCGCGGCGAGGTGGGCGAGAGCGGCCTGCTGAAACGCGAGCGCCGCCGGGTCCTCGGCGGCGTGGGCGATTTTGAGAACGTATTCCTTCCCTTCCTCCGTTCGCAGACGGAAGTTCTGATCGCTATAGCCCGGCAACGCCCGTGCGCGCACGTCGAGGTCGTACCGCCGCCGCACGAGGCGACGGACGTCTTCCTCCGAAAAAGCCGGGCGCGTGCTCGGGTCGGGGGCCATGGGCGGCGAGGGATGGGACGAGGGCGGTCGGGTCAAGATACGTCACGTGACGCGCTCGCCGCACCCGCTCGCCGAAACGAGCGGGGCGTTTATCCCTGCGCCGCCTCGTGCCCTTCTTTGCGGGTCGAAAAGTGGAACGGCGCGTAGAGCGGGCAGAAGCTGACCGTGCTCGTGAGCAGGAAAATCACGGCCACGATGCCGAGGATGACGGCGAGCGTGCCGCTCACCGTGCCGGTAAGAACGAGCGCGCCCAGCACAAGGGCGACGACGACCCGTACGATGCGATCGACAGTGCCCATATTCTTTTTCATGACGATACCTCCGGTAAGGTTTGGTGATGCGACGGCGTCAGGTCACGAGCCATTGCACGAGGACGACCGCCCCGGCGATGACGCCCAGGCAGATCAGGCAGACGATCAGGAGTTTGAGCGCCTTGGAACCGTCCATGTCTCGTCCTCGCAATGGTTCGTGAAGTCCTGTTGCCATAATAATGCCCGTGTGACCAAACGTCTGTGATTAAGTCACATTGGCAGATCTCCTCAGAGCCCGCGCGCTATTTTGCGGAGGCCTTCGAGGTCCGTAAGGTGGATTGCGCCGCGTGAGAGGTTCAGCAGGCCTTCCCGCTCGAACTCCTTCAGGTTGCGGCTGACGACCTCGCGGGCCGTGCCGAGCTCGTCGGCGATGGCTTCGTGCGTGGTCCGCAGGTCGGTTCCTTCGCCGACGGCCGCCACGAGGTAGGCGGCGATCCGCGCGTCCATACGTCGGAACGTGACCGCCTCGACCACCGTGATGACGTCGGCGAGACGCTGCCAGAGCAGGTCGAAGACGTACTGCCGCCAGACGTCGTGCTCGTCGAGCCATCGGCGAAACGTCGCCGCCGGAATGAACGCTGCCGTCACGTCGCTCTCGGCGACGGCGAAGGCGGGGAAAGGATGCTCGGTGAGGATGCACGAAGCCGTGAGGATGCAACTCTCGCCCGTCTCCAGCCGGTAGAGCGTGATCTCCCGCCCCTGATCACCCGACTTGTACACGCGCGCCGAGCCCGAAAGCACGAGCGGCAGATGCCGACACCGGTCGCCTTCCATACAGATGAAGGCCTTCGGAGGGGCCGACGCCCGCTGCGCCTGCGCGAAGAACGCCTTGCGGAAAGCTTCCGGGCTCGTTCTCAAAAAAGGAAGCGCCTGAAAAACCTCTTCCTCAAAGCGCGACAGGTCCGGCATGGGGCAGGGGGGTGGGTGAGGTGGGACGACAAGGTACGGTTTTCGACGGGCAAAGGGGAAGCTTCGCTCTTCCACAAAGGAAAAGGCAGGACGCCGGAGCGACGCCCTGCCCGGGAGAGGAGGTAAGCCCGCGATTCTGGTCCCTACCTTTGCTCAGAGCCCCACACCTTTGCTCAGAGCCCCACGTGCACGCCGAAGATGAACGTCAGCGTGGAGAGTTCGCAATCCACCGAGGCGCCCGGCGCCGTTCCGAACTGCGGGTGTTTCCAGTTCCCGCTCACGTCGTTCTTGAGGCCGTACTGAGCGGCGAAGGAAGCCGTCACCCTGTTCGAGAGCACGTAGGAGAACCCTCCGGCGAAGTGATGCTGGATGATGGCGGGCGAGGGCGTGTTGAAGAACACCACGTCGCTGTCGATGGGGTTGTCGTTGTACGCATAGCCGAGGCGCACCGGCAGACGCGGCGTCAGGTCGTACTGCACTCCCGTTGCCACCACCACGATGCTTTTCCAGCCAAAGCCCTTCACGGCTCCAAACGGGTCGAAGCCCACCTGATCGAAGCCGTTCGTGTGCGCAAAGTCGATGTACCGCACGTCGGCGACGAAGGCCCACCGTTCCAGCCCGGAATAGCTAAGTCCGGCGGAGACGATCATGGGGTAGTCCATGTCGAAGGAGAAGGTGCGGGGGGCGCCCGTCTCGTCCTGTCCGTCGAACTCGAACGGGTCGAAGTTCTGGGTGGATTTGAAGGAGGCTCCGAGGTTGAAGCCGGAGAGGTCGGTGATCTGGAGGCCGAGTTGGAAGCCATAGCCGAGGGTCCCGGTTTTCGGGGCGGCGCTATAGGTCGGGAAGCCGTCGCCGTTGGCGTCGTTGGGCGGTGCGGCGGGGAACGGCGTCACGCTCAGCGTGGCATAGTTGAGCGTGGGCGCGAAGCCGACGGACACCTTGTCGCTCAGCCGGTACGCCGCCGTCGGCGAGACCTGCAGGAGGGCGAACTCGGAGTTGATGCTGCCGAAACCCATGCCGCCGGGCGGCTGCGGGGTGAGGATCGGGTTCGTCGGATCGAGGGGATGATCGACGCCGAAGCCGCCCACGCCGAAGGCGCTCAGGCCGAAGGCCCACCGGGAGGCTTCGGGCGCATAGACGAAGCCGAGGGCCGGGATCGGGAAGGGGCCCGCCTGGCTGTCGGTGACGCCGGACATGCGGACCGGCGGACCGAGGGGGCCAAAGGCTCCCGGCTCCACCGTCGAGGCCAGATCCCCGGTGGGGATGAGCACCTGAAGGCTCAGGTCGAGAGCGCTTCCGGGAAGCATCGTGATGGCGGCCGGGTTCCAGTGGAGGGCCGTCAGCCCGTCCTGCGGGAGGGCCATGCCCGCGCCGCCCCAGGCCTGGTCGACCGGGCCGACGCCGTTGAGCACGTGGCCCGTTTGCCCCCACGCCGTCGTCGCGAGAAAGGCCAGGGCGAGGATCGTTGCGAGCGCCCGGCTCGCGCGGCGGCGGACGCTCGTGGAAGATAAATTTGCGTCTGTCATGGTATCACTCCGTTTTCGTGATCGGGAATGCCGAATCCTTCAGGAGCACCGATAGATGATCGGGAGGTCTACCCGATTCGGGCGCTTCAAGGATCGGCCTGGAGCCGCTTTCATGGGGTCAGGGAAGAGGGCCTTCGCAGAGACGGCAATCCCGGAAAAAAATCGTGGGCGATTCGCTTACATTTTAGAATGACATGTTATGACACGTATTGTTGTAATGACATATTTTTCGTATCATGGGCACGCCCATCGCCGCCATTGAAAGATCAGCCGCCATTGCAAAGATCAGGGGAAGAGATGTTAAAGCCGGGACGTCCGCGCCACGAGCAGGTAAGCAGTTGGATGCGGGAGCAGATTGAAGAGGGGGTTTTTGCCGCGGATGAACGTTTGCCCTCCGAGAGCCAGCTTGGAGCGCGCTTCGGGGTCAGCCGCATCACGGTGCGGCGGGCCTTGCAGACGCTGGAGAACCAGGGGCTCATCTACCGACGGCAGGGGCTCGGGTCGTTCGTCAAGGACAACCGGGTGCGGCAGGGGCTCGTTCGCCTGACCGACTTCGTCGAGGACATGACGCAGGCGGGCATCGAAGCGGCCTCCCGGGTGCTTTTCCAGGGCCTCGAACCCGTCCCGCCGGACGTGGCCGCCGCCCTCGAGCTCGCCGAGGGCACGACCGTCCTCCGCCTCGATCGTCTCCGCCTCGGCGACGGCGAACCCATTGCCTTCGACCGGACGTGGATGCCTGTCTTCTATGCCCACCTCCTCGAAGGGCACGACCTGGAGAGGGAAACCATCTATCACATCCTGGAACGGGACTACGAAATCCCCGTGCTCCGGGGCCGGTATCGGATCGAGGCCGTCAACGCGGAAGCCGAGATCGCGGAGCGGCTCGGCGTTTCCGAAGGCCGGGCCCTCCTGCTGATCACCCGCACCTCCACCACGCACGGCGACCGCCGCATCTATCTCCAACGGCGGTATTACCGGAGCGACCTCGTGGCGTACGAACTCGAGCTCGAGCGGGCCTCCGAACACCGGGGTTCTCTCGCGCAGGGGTTGCCGTTGCGCGACTTCGAGCCGGTCTTCAAAAAGCGCTGACCGGACCGCTCGCGCCCGTCGTTGCGGGGGAGGGCGGATCGGACGAGGCGCGCCGGCGTATACGTGCGCCCGGCCCGGCATCTCCGCGCCCCGGATCCTCCACAAACGAGCATCGATGAAACGGCGAATGTTGATTCTCGCAATGGCGCTCTTCGGCCTCGTAGGCGTGGGCGCGGTGTATGCGCAAAGCCTGACGTGGTCCGTCGTACACCGCATGGTCCGGAGCAATTTCCCGGAGGTGCGGCAGATCTCCACCGACTCGCTGGCCGCGCGTCTGAGCGCTCCGGACCTGACGCCGCCCCTGCTCCTCGACGTGCGGACGGAGGCCGAGTTCGCCGTGAGCCATCTCCCCGGGGCCGTCCGCGTGGATCCGGAAACGCCGGACCTCGCCTTTCTCGACACCCTCGCCCGCGACGCGCCCATCGTCGCCTATTGCTCGGTCGGCTATCGCTCTTCGAAGCTCGTGCGCACGCTGCGGGAGAAGGGCTTCACGAACGTCTCGAACCTCGAAGGCTCGCTCTTTCAGTGGGCCAACGAGGGCCGGCCGGTCTACCGCGACGGCGAGATCGTCCGGCAGGTGCATCCGTACGACCGGGTGTGGGGGATGCTTCTCAAAAAGGAACTGCGGGCCTATGCGCCCGCGCCTTCGAACTGACCGGCACGCACAGCCACGGACGATCTATGCGGTTTTTTTCGACGAGCATACGAGCACTCGGAGCGGCGCTCGCGCTTCTGGCCGGGATGGGAGGAGCGGCGGCGCAGACGCCGAACTTCGAGGACCTGAAGACGGTCCTCCCGGAGATGATGGAAGAGGCCGAGGTGACCGGCCTGGCCCTCACGGTCCTCGCCGACGGCGCGCCGGTGTGGACGGGTGCTTTCGGCGTACGGAGCGCCGTGACGAATCCGCCCGTGACGGCAAGCACCGTCTTCGAGGCCGCCTCGCTGAGCAAGCCCGTCTTCGCCTACATCGTGCTTCAGCTCGTCGATGAGGGCGTGCTCGAGCTCGACGCGCCGCTGGCCGATTATCTCCCGTACGAAGACCTCGCGGCGGACGAGCGATACCGTGCGATCACCGCGCGCATGGTGCTCAGCCACACCACGGGCCTGCCGAACTGGCGTCCGCCCGGCGGCGACCTCACGCTCGCCTTCGATCCCGGCGCGCGCTTTCAGTACTCGGGCGAGGGCTTCCTCTATCTCCAGCGCGTCGTCGAGCACCTGACCGGCGAGCCGTTGCGCGTGCTCGCGGTGAAGCGCGTCTTCGAGCCGCTCGGTATGATGCAGAGCAGCTTCGTGTGGGAGGATCGCTTCGGCCCGGACATCGCCGTGGGGCACCTGGCCGACGGGACGGCGCTCGACAAGTTCACGCCCGTCGAAGGCAATGCGGCCTCGAGCCTTCACACCACCGCGCCGGACTATGCCCGCTTCGTCGCCGCCGTGATGAACGGAGAAGGCCTGAGCACGGCCATGCGCGAGGCCATGCTCTCCCCGCAGTCCGACGCCGAAGACGGCATCCACTGGGGGCTCGGATGGGGGCTTCAGGAGACCGCCGACGGCCGCGCCTTCTGGCACTGGGGCGACAACCGGGGCTACAAAAGCTTCGCCATCGCCTTCCCCGAACAGCGGCGCGGGCTCGTCTTCTTCACGAACAGCGACAACGGTATGCTTCTGCTCCACGCGCTCCTCGCCGAAACGCTGGGCAGCGATCAGCCCGCCGCCGACTGGCTCGGCTACGACCGCTACGACGACCCCCGGCTTCGGATGGTGGCGGCGCTCTTCAAGGTCCTTCGCGAACAGGGCGTCGAAGCCGCCATCGCGCAGTATCACGCGTGGAAGGACGGCGGCGAGTATCCCCCCGCCGTCTTCGAGGAAGAGATGCTCAACACGCTCGGCTACCGGCTTCTGCGCTCGGGACACGTCGAGGACGCTATCGAGATCTTCAAGCTCAACGTGGAGATGTTTCCCGGCGCGTACAACACGTACGACAGCCTCGGCGAGGCCTACATGATCCACGGCGACCTCCGGGAGGCGCTTCAGAATTACCAGAAGTCGGTCGAGCTCGACCCCGGCAACGTGACGGGCGCACAGATGATCAAGCGGCTTCGGGCGGCTCTTTTGAAGAAGCAGTAGACGCGCTCACCGGAATCTCGGCACGATGCGCCCGGCGATGAGGTCGAGGATGGCGAGCTCCTGGGTTTCCTTCCGTGCGGGCGAGACGTCCCACGCCGCCGTGGTGACGACGAGGAGGTCGAGCGCGGGCACGCCGTAGAGGAACTGCCCGCCATAGCCCCAGGCGAGCGTGACGTTTTCCGCCTGTCCTTCGTCGAGCCAGAAGAGATAGCCGTAGTCGACGTCGGCGAGGGGGCCGTACTGCCAGTCGAGGCGGTATTGCTCGACGGTCGCTTCATGGACCCACGCGGCGGGGACGATCTGTTGGCCGCCGTACCGGCCCTCCTGCGCGATCATCAGGCCGAGGGCGGCCGCATCGCGAGGGCGAAGCTGAAGGCCCGCGCCGCCGTTATAATACCCCTGTTTGTCCGTCTCCCACGCCAACTCCGTGATGCCCATCGGACCGAAGAGGTAGGTCTCGGCGAAGGCTTTCGTGCTCATCCCGGTGGCCTCGGTGAGGATGGCCGAGAGCAGGTGCGTGCCGCCCGAGTTGTAGTTGAAATACTGGCCGGGGACGGTGACGAGGGGCTTGTCGAGGACGTATTGAATCTGGTTCGGCGCGAGCATCCACAGCTGATATTCGGAGCCGTCCGTCTCGTGCCACTCGAAGCCGCCGTTCATCGTCATGAGCTGGGCGATGGTGAGGGCGCCCTTCTCCGCGTCGAAGTCGGCGACGCCGGTGAGGAAATCGGCGATGGTCTGGTCGGTGCTCTCGAGGAAGCCCTCGTCGAGGGCGATGCCGATGAGCAGCGCGACGACGCTTTTGGTGACGGACCGGACGTGGTTGAGGCTGTCGGCGCGGTTGCCGTCATAATACCGCTCGAGCACGAGCCGCCCTTTGTGGAGCACGAGCAGGCTTTTGAGGCCTTCGGCGGGGGCGAGGCTCGCACGCTCTGCCGAAAGGTGCGTTTCGAGGCCGGTCTCCGGCGCATCCGGCGCGCCGGCGTCGAGCGGAACGAGCGCATCGCAGGCCGTAAACAGAAGCGCGGCGAGCGCGAGCGCGGTCCATCGGCGGAGCATGTTCATGGGTTTGAGACGGATCTGTGTGTGGGGTCTGTCTATCGGACAATGTGGTTTCGGACGCAGCGCGTCTCCGGCGGCGTTCCCACGCAGAACACGGGAACGGGCGCTTTCATAAAAAACGAGCGAGAACCCCGAGGTGGGGGTGCTTTCGAAAAAAGTTACCTTCCGCATCGTGCCGGAAAATACACGTTGGCGCTTTGCGATGCATCCCGGTGTTTTCTCGCGCGTACATACCCGCGCCGATCCTTCTTCCCATCAATCCCCGTTGATCTCATGCGAAAAGCCCTGTGGGTGCTTCTACCTCTTTTCCTCTTGAGCGCGTGGACCGCCGGGCGTCCGTCAACCGGCGAGGCGGCCCGGGAGGGCTCCGGCGATATCGAGTCCCCCGCCGACCTCATCAAAGCCATGCGGGCGCGGTACGACGGGAAGTGGTACCGGACGCTCGCCTTCCTCCAGATGAGTATTCAGCACAACGCCGACGGCAGCCGCGACACCACGTACTGGCACGAGGCGCTCGAAATTCCGGGCAAGCTCCGCATCGACTTCGAGCCGCTCGACGCCGGGAACGGCATGCTCTTCCGCGACGGAACCCTCTATCGCATCCGGAACGGCAAGGTGACCGGCTCGCAGCAACAGGAACACGCGCTCATGCTTCTCGGCTTCGACGTGTATTTCCTTTCGCCGGAGCAGACCCTGGCCCGGCTCGCGAAGCTCGGCTTCGATCTCACGAAGATGCACGAGTCGACGTGGCAGGGCCGCCCGGTCTACGTGGTCGGAAGCGAGACGGACGACGAACGCCGGAGCCGGTTCTGGATCGACCGGGAGCGGCTGTATTTCGTGCGGGTGGTGCAGCCCGTCCCGGACGGCAGCCTTCGCGAGACGCAGTTCAACGGGTACCGGCCGCTCGGCGGCGGATGGATCGCGCCGGAGGTGCTTTTCTTCGTCAACGGCAACGTCGTCTTCGAAGAGTATTACCGCGACGTGAAGACCGGCATGACGTTCGACGCCTCGGTGTTCGACCCGGAGCGCTGGCGCGAGGGCGTGCGGCGAGGGAAGTGAGCCGCGTTCACGGGCGCGCGGTGAGGAAGCGCCGGGCGTCGGCGGCGGTGCGGGCGGGCCGTTCCTCCATCGGCACGTGGCCGGCGTCGGGATAGGTGACGAGCACGGCGTGCGGCAGACGCTCGGTGAAACGCCGGGCCGTGGCGACGGGGATCCACACGTCCTGTTTGCCCCAGAGGATCAGCGTGGGCGCGCGCACGTAGGCGATCTGGTCGAAGCGGTTCGGCTCGACGGTGCGCGCGCGGGCGACGAAGGCGGCGCGGTTCCCTTCCCGGAGCGAAAGCTCATAGTACCGGTCCACGAGCGCGGGCGTCACCTTTGCGTCGTCGGCATAGACCTCGCGGAGGCTCTTTTCCATGAGCGAACGCGGCGTGACGACGGTGAGCAGCCGGTTCGCGACGGGCGTCCGGGCGAGTTTGAAAACGAACGGATCCGGCGCGTCGTCGGGCGCGCCGGCGGGGTCGATGAGGATGAGCTTCTCGACGCGTTGCGGGTGCGCAAGCGCATACCGCCAGGCGATGTGCCCGCCGAGCGAATTGCCCGCCAGCGAGAAGCGTTCGAGCCCCAGCCGCCCGACGAAGTGTTCGAGGAAGTCGACGTATGTGGCGATGCGGTAATCGTGCGCGGGATTCGGCCCGGTGAGGCCGAAGCCGGGCAGGTCGAGGCGAACGACGCGGAAGGAGTCCGCGAGCGCTTCGACCCAGCCGTCCCACGTGTGGAGCGAGGCGCCGGTGCCGTGAAGGAGCACGAGCGCCGGACCTTCGCCCTCGTCCCGGTAGTGGACTTCCATGCCGTCGAGGCTCATGAACTGCGAGGGCGGCGGCGCGTATTTCGGCTTCAGTTCCTCGACGGGGATGTCGGGCCGGATGAATGCGGCCCCGAGCGCGAGCACGGCGAGCACCGGCGCGATCCGGAAAAGTTTGCGCATCGTGTGTGGCGGCGGGTGAAGTGTGGTGGCGGGTGAAAGGGGGCGGGGTGGGAAACTACTAAAAAAACGAACTCTTTTCGAAATGCGTGGTGCTTCGATGTCTACGTCCCTTTCCGCTTCCGATGAAGCCGGGTGGCGCGATCTGACGCTCACACTCGACGAGGTGCTTCGTCCGGTGCTTCGTTGGTCGGTCTATCTCGCGGCGCTCACCTTCGGGCCGTACGTGGCGCTGTGGGGTCTGCCCTCGTTCGACCTCGGCGCGTGGCCTTCGGCGGCGGGCACGGTGCTCGTCTACGTGGTGGTTTTCACGGTTGTGTATGCCGCGAGCGCCGTCGCGCACGAGGGGCTGCACGCGCTCGCGATGACGCTCGTGGCGGGCGTTCCGTGGCGCACCATCCGCTTCGGCATGCGGTGGCGCGACGGCATCGCCTACGTGCACAGCCCCGTGCCGATGACCGTCCGGGCGTACCGGGTGGTGCTCGCCGTGCCGGGCGTCGTGCTGGGGCTCTTGCCCGCGTTGCTCGGCCTCGCGCTCGGCAACGGGTGGCTCGTCCTCTACGGGTACGTCATGCTCGCCTCCGCCCTCGGCGACGCCGTCATGCTTCGCCTCCTCGCCCCGCTCGACGGCGACACCCTCGTCCGCGATCACCCGACGAAGGTCGGCTGTCAGGTGCGGGTTCCGGGGGCGCAACCACGCCGCTCGCTCACTGCGTGAACCACTGCCGGATGACGCGCTCGGCGGGTTTGTTCTGGGGCGTAAAGTTGAGGTCTCGGTTGCGGGAGGCGCGGTCGTACTCGGGGCGCCATTTCCAGATGATTGCGCCGGCGAGCCACGGGGCCGACCAGCACTGTTCGAAGAATGCCTCGAAGAGCCGCGCCTGCAGTTCGAAGTCGGGCGCGACCTGCCCGTACTCGTCGCGGGAGGGCCAGCGCCACGGTTCGGCGGCGGCGTAGGGCACGCTCCGGTAGCCGATCTCGGTGAGGAGCACCGGGCGACCCGTGCGCCGGGAGACGCGCGCCAGCGCTTCGAGGTGCGGCTCCCACCCCGCCTTCAGCGCTTCGAGCGAGGGGTCGGACGCCTCCGTGATCGGGAAATAGGCCTGCACGCCCACGAAGTCGAGCGCGTCCCAGAAAGGCACGTGTTCGAAATCCTCATGCCAGTTCGCCGCGTACGTGAGCTTGCCGTCGTAGAGCTTCCGCACGTCGGCGATGAGCCCGCGCCAGAACGCCTCGCGCGTCCGGACGGAGGTGGCCAGCTCCGTGCCGACGACGAGCATCGCCGCGTCGACCTCGGCGGCGAGACGGGCGTAGTGCAGGACCACCTCGCGATAGTCCTCCTCCCATTTTTGCCAGTCCGCCTCGGTCTCGAAGGCGATGTCGGCGGTCCACGCGCCGCCGCGCAGCCAGAGCTGCGGCTTGAGGATGAGCTTCATGCCGCGTGAGCGCAGGCGTGCGGCGAGGTCGCGGATGCCCGCATCGCTCTCCGAATACCATTGCCCGCCGGGGTTGTGACGGATCTCCGGATGATCTTTCGACGGCTGAAAAGCATAGGGGATGACGGTGACGTGGGTGACGCCGAGGTCGTGGAGGCGCGCCAGCGTGGCCGTCTCGGGCGGGCGCCGGGCGTCGAGCGTGATGCCCCGGATGTGGGCGGCTTCCGGCGCGGCGTCCCACGGCGCGGCGTCCCATCCGAGCGCGCCGAGGGCGAGCGCGAGCGCCACGCCGCCACCCGCCAGAAGGAGGCCGGTCGTTCGGAGAAACGCGAGGCGCGAGACGATCATGGTGCGGCGGAGTCTGAGAAAGGAGCGGGTCAGCGCGCGGGAAGGATCACCATGCGCCGCGTCTCGACGCGCCCGAGCGCTTCGAGACGGTAGACGTACGGCCCGGCGGCGAGTTTCGACGCATCCCACGAAAGGTCGCGGGATCGGTGACATTATAGCGCCGGTCACAGCTGTTGATACCGGCTGCCGGGCGCTTTATTCGGGACACACGAAGGAAGCCCGTCAGGGCGCGTGATCGCAAAGGGCAAGCATGCCCGGACCAGGGGTCGTGAAGAAGAGGGGGCGCATGCATGCGGGACCAACGTCCGTGACCACCGCTATATTCATTTGCCAAACCGGGAAAAACTATTAGATTATCCGGGCAAAGCACAAGGCATATTGCGATGCGCCGCCCCTTTCTCATCCCGCCTCGGAGGTAGATCAATGTATACGCGCCGTCAGTTTTTCGGAGCCTTTGGCGGTCCCGCCGCCGCCATGG
>Ga0256841_1001012_pt1 | contig 26097 bp, 26 predicted proteins | sample 356308metaG_FD_185971 | JGI IMG/M metagenome (GOLD analysis project Ga0256841, IMG submission 185971) | Hydrothermal vent microbial communities from Mid Atlantic Ridge, Atlantic Ocean - 356-308 | ecosystem: Environmental > Aquatic > Marine > Hydrothermal vents | place: Atlantic Ocean: Mid...
CACCCGGCCTGCGGGAAGTCGGCGTTATGCTGCCCTACAGTCCATTGCACCATGTGCTGCTGAATGACTTCGGTGGCCCGCTGGTGGCCACCTCGGGCAATATCAGCGGTGAACCGGTACTGACCGATAACCGCGCGGCACAACAACGCCTCGATCGGGTCGCTGCGGGTTTTCTGCACCACAACCGGCCAATTGTGCGGCCGGCGGATGATCCAGTGTACCGTACCTTGCAGGGAAAACCCCGTCCGATCCGGCTCGGTCGGGGCTGTGCGCCACTGGAGCTGGCGCTGCCTTTTGCGCTGTCACAACCGCTCATTGCGGTCGGCGGGCACATGAAAAATACCGTGGCGCTGGCCTGGGATCGGCGTGCTGTGGTTTCACCACACATTGGTGACATGGGTTCGGCCCGTAGCCGGGAAGTTTTTGCCGGGTTGATCGAGGATCTGCAGTCCCTGTATGCGGTGCAGGCCAGGGCGGTAGTGTGTGATGCACACCCCGGCTATGCCAGCACGCGCTGGGCACAGCAATGCGGGCTGCCGTTGACCCGCATTTACCACCACCGCGCACACGCATCCGCACTGGCAGGCGAGCATGACGTGGACAGGCACTGGCTGGTGTTTGCCTGGGATGGTGTCGGCTACGGAGAAGACGGCACGCTGTGGGGTGGCGAGGCACTGGCCGGCCGTCCGGGGCAGTGGCAGCGCGTGGCCAGTATGCGTCCGTTCAGGCTGCCGGGTGGAGACCGGGCTTCACGCGAACCCTGGCGCAGTGCCGCCGCCGTCAGTTGGGAGATCGGTCGACCCTGGTCGGGAGACGTAGTGGACGCGGATGAGCAGGCCCTGCTGTACCATGCCTGGCAACGCCACCTGAATGCCCCGCAGACCTCGGCGGTCGGCCGCCTGTTCGACGCGGCAGCGGCACTGACCGGCGTCTGTACCACTGCCAGCTTCGAAGGCCAGGGTCCGATGCAGCTGGAGGCGCTTTGTCAGACAGACGGTGTAGCGGTTGAATTACCGCTGGCGCGCGATGACAGCGGCCTGTGGGTCAGCGACTGGCAGCCGCTGATTGAGCGCCTGCTGGATGACCGGGACAGCGCCACGCTACAGGCGGAGCGTGTGCATGCAACCCTGGCGGAAGCGCTGGTGCGGCAGGCACTGTCTATTCGTCAGGAACGGCGTGTCGATTGTATCGGTTTGTGCGGCGGGGTATTCCAGAACCGGGTATTGACCGAACGGGTGTATACGTGCTTGCAGGCTGAAGGCTTTGAAGTGTGCCTGGGCGAACGTGTTCCGATCAACGATGCGGGACTGTGTTTCGGGCAGGTCATCGAGTTTGGACGAGCGCGCAAGCACTGATTAGGTCCTGTTCGCATAGTGTTAACAGGCCCTAAGGTGTTTGCCATTGTGAGTACCCGGGTTTCGGAGTCCACGACCTTGATCCCGCAGGAGCGGGCTGAACCCGGAGCGGGTTATTACCGGATTTTATCAATATGAACTCCGAAACCCGAGTTCTTGAGACCACAGGAAATACACATGCAGGACACCCATATTTCTCTTGCCCACGGTAACGGCGGCCGCTTCATGCGCGAACTGATCGATGACGTGTTTGCGCGCCACCTGTCCAATCCGGATCTCGATACGCGGGCTGACGCGGTCGGTTTGTCGCTGGAGGAGGGTGAGCTGTTGTTTACCACCGATGGTTTTACCGTGCAGCCGCTGGAATTTCCCGGTGGTGATATCGGTTCCCTGGCGGTGCATGGCACCACCAATGACCTGGCGGTTGCCGGCGGCCTGCCGCGCTATCTCAGTCTGAATGCCTTTATAGAAGAAGGCATGGAAATCGAACTGCTCGACCGCCTGATCGGCTCGCTGGCCCGGACTGCCGCCGCGATCGGGGTGGAAGTGGTGGCCGGGGATACCAAGGTGTTACGGCGTGGCGAGGGTGGCGGCCTGTACCTGGCTACCACCGGCATCGGTGTACGGCTGCCGGGCCCGGCACTGGGCATGCAGCACATCCGCGCCGGTGACCGGCTAGTGGTGAGCGGCCCGGTCGGCGATCATGGTATTGCGGTGATGCTGGCGCGTGAACAGTTCGGCCTGCGCGGTGACGTGCGTTCGGATGCCGCCAGTGTGTTGCCATTGACCAGTGCGGCACTCGATTTCGAGGGTCTGCGCTTTATGCGTGACCCGACCCGGGGTGGCCTGGCAACGGTCTGTCACGAACTGTGTCAGGCTACCGGCCTGGGTATCCGTCTTGTGCAGCCGCAGGTCCCGGTGCGTGATCCTGTGCAGTCGGTGTGCGAGATGCTGGGTTACGATCCGCTGTACCTGGCCTGTGAGGGCAGGGTGGTCGCTGTGATCGACAGCGCGCATGCTGACGCACTGTTGCAGGCCTGGCAAAATGTCCCCGCAGGTGAGGATGCAGCTATCATCGGACAGCTATGCGCAGACAATGTGCACGTGGTACTGGAAACCGAGCTGGGCGGTGAGCGTATTCTCGAAGAGCTGGAGGACGATCCGCTCCCAAGAATCTGCTGATGTGCGCAGTCACCCGGAAGCAGGCGGATCATTTAGGGGAACCCTGACTGATTCGTGACCGCGCGGCATGACGCCGCCGCAGCAGGAAGTCGGTGAGAAATGCGGGCTAGTATTACGGGTCCTGGAAGGAATCCACCAGTTGTACCAGCGCTGTGGTCTGTGCATCACTCAGCCTGTCGAAAGCCGGCATGCGGCCGCGCCCGTTACGGATACGTTCACGGATCTGTTCTTCCGTGAGATCCACCTGCGTCAGTTTCATCAGCAGGCCGAACTTGCCACCGCCCCGCTCACCGTGACAGCGCGCACAGTTCTGTTGGTACAGGGCAGTGGCATCGGTGCCCGCAGCCGCTGTTTCCATCGTTGTGTGTGTAGCACATGCGCCCAGTGCCAGCGCACACAGTGTGACCAGACCGGTATGACAAAGCGCCGTTGTCATGAATTATGTGCCTGCCGCGGTGTAATTTCCTGCAGCAGTCGACGCGCTTCCTGTTTGCGGCCCCGCGTATAGACCGGCCGCTGAGCGACTGCCGGGGCGGCGAGCACTTTCTGCAGGTAAGGTACCGCAGCCTGCCGGTCGCCCTGGTCGATCAGGAAATCCGCCATGAAAAAATTTGCGCCCATACTGTCCGGTGCGATAATCAGCGCCTGGTTGAGCGCGTTGCGTGCCTTGTCATCGTCGCCAAAACCGATCGGCCAGCCCGGTACCTTGTAGTACAGGCTGCCAAGCGTGACATAGATCGATCCCTGCAGGGTCTGCGGATCTATCTTTTCCGCCTGTTCGAGCAGGGCTTTGGCCTGTTTGACCAGGCCCAGTGCGCCCAGACCGCCTTTTTCGCCGGCATAGCTTGACAGGATAATCGCCTGCCAGACGCGTGGTTCAGCAGCCTCCGGGTGGGTTTTTACCAGTGCTGCCGCCTGTTCGGCCAGTGCCTTGTAGGCGGCTTCGCGTTGTTTGGGTGGTAACTCGTACTTGATGTGATCCCAGCTTTGCTGGAGTTCATGTATCGCCGGCATGACCGGGGTCTGTGCCGATGCGAACGGGGAGCAGAGCAGCAGTAATAATACGGCTGCAGGGATAAATGCGAATATTTTGTTCATGGTGACACTCCTCGACAACTGGTTCCTGTTCAGGCGGATTCCGATCCCGTGGAAAACTGCCGCGCAGAGCGGCTCTGTTTTTTCAGCGCCCGGTCGACCAGTCGTGGCAGCAGGGCATTGATGCGTACGAACAGCGCTTCCGGCCAGCCGAGGTAGACATCCCGGCGTTCCGCTTCCAGCGCCTCGATAATGCGCCGCGCGACGGCTTCCGGTTCGTCCATGTGCATGCCGGTTGCTTTACCCATGGCGTAGACAGACTGTGGATTGAGCGCGGTTTTCACGGCGCGCGGTGCAACGTAGACCACATTGATGCCGCTGCCGTCGAGTTCCCGGCGCAGGGCTTCCGACAAGCCGCGCAGGCCGTATTTGCTGGCGGAATAGGCGCCGAAACAGGCAAAGCCGATAGAGCCGAAGGTCGATCCCACATTGACGATGTTGCCGCTGCCACGCTGCAGCATGGAAGGCAGGGCATGGTGAATCAGCAGTGCCGGCGCGGTCAGGTTGATGGCCAGCAGTTTTTCGATCTGTTCCGGCGGGGTGGCGGCAAAACTGTTGAAGGTAAGTATCCCCGCCGAGTTGAGCAGTACGTCGATCCCGCCAAAGTGCTGGTGTGCGGCTTCGATGATGTACCGGCATTCGTCAGGGTTGGCAAGGTCCGCTACGATTACGTTGCAGCGTTCCATGGTCAGCGACTGCGCCAGTGTATTCAGCGCATCGCGGTTGATATCCACCAGCGACAGCTGCGCTCCGCGCGCGGACAGCAGTGTCGCCAGTTGCGAACCGATACCGCCGGCAGCTCCGGTCAGTACCACGTGTTTACCTGCAAGATTCATGAGGCGGTCTCCTGTTGTTCGTTGGCCGCGACGCCGGCCTCCTGTTGGGGCAGGGCGCGGAAAATGTCGCCGTACAGGCGGTAAAACACCCGCGCGGTATGTGTAACGAAGGTACTGTCCGGTGCCTCCAGGCGATTGATCAGGCCGGCGTAGAACTGCATGTGCGACTGGTCGAGTTCGCCGTGGGTGCGCAGGTAGCTGAAGGCCTGGTCCGGCAGGCCCAGTGCCTGCTGTATGTTGTCTGCCGCCGTGCCTGCAAGGCGGATGCTGGTGCCTTCCAGCACCAGCACCATGCCGAGAAAGCCCACCGGGTTGCGGCGCTGGACCAGGTCCCAGGCGTAGGCGAGCATGAGTTCGGTTTCTACCGCGGGCAGGCTGTCGCGAATCCGCCCGGTATCCGCACCGCAGGCAGCGAGGTCGCGAAGAATCCATTCCTGGTGTCCCAGTTCTTCATCGATGTAGTGGGCCATGGCCTCGCGCAGCCATTCCCGCTCGGCCGGCATGCGCGCACCGCAGGCCATCAGCAACGGCGTGGTGTGGCGCACGTGATGATAGGCCTGTGTCAGGAAAGCAATATAACTGTCCAGGCCGAGTTGCCCGGCGGCGCCTTTGACGATAAAGGGGATGGACAGCAGCGCTTCTCGCTGCGCTGCGGTAGCGGTCATGAGGGCCTCGAAGTGACTCATGAGGGGAGATTCCTGTGTTCCTGTCCGGCAGGAGAGCCATCAGGCGCTACCGGTACGGTTGCGCGTCGCCAGCGTGCGATACGCGCATAGTCCGGCAGGCGTTGGTTGACGCGTGCCACCGCAGCACTGATGGCCGCATCCGTTGTGCCGAGCGCCGGGGTAATTTCCGCTTCGACCGAGGTTTTGCCTTCAGTATCGATACGCGCAGCGGCAATGGTCGTTTCACGTTGCAGCTCGGTTTCCAGCCAGTGCGGTGCCAGGTTGCGTCCGCTGCTGGCAATCTGCACTGCCCGGCGACGACCGGTCACGTACAGGAATCCATCCTCATCGAGCCGGCCCAGGTCGCCGGTGTGTAGCCAGTCCGGTTTGCCGGCAGCCGCTGGAGCAGCATTCAGGTAAGCGAGAAAAAGCGCACCACGCAGCAGGATCTCGCCATCGTCGGCAATGTGCACCGCAACGTGTGGCAGGGGACGACCGACACTGCCGGCCCGGGTCTCGCCAGGCCGGTTGAGGCTGACCACGCTGGCAGCCTCTGACAGGCCGTAGCCTTCGTATACCGGGAAGCCGGCCTGTTCGGCGCGTTGCCGCAGGGCTGCCGGCAGCGGCGCACCGCCCACCGCCATGAAGCGCACCGTGTCCGGCAGTACCCAGCCACTGTCAGTGGCAGTCACCAGTACTTCCAGCAGCGCCGGGGTCAGTACCAGTGCGGTCGGTGCGCAGTGGCCGATGGCGGTCAGCAGGCGCTGCGGGTCGTGCAGGCCCGAGCCCTCGATACCGAGGGCATGCAGTGCAGGCAGGCAGGCGGTAGCGCCGGACTGCAGCGCGACGTATACGTTGGCAAGATTCTCCAGCAGGATCGCCAGCGGCAGCAGCGACAGGCTGCGGTCACCGGCATGTATGTCCACGGCAACGGCCAGGCTGGTGACCACGGCCTGCAGCGATACAGCGTCCAGGCAGACGCCGCGCGGTTCGCCGGTAGTGCCCGAAGTGTAGGTGATTTTGGTAGTGCCGGCCGGCAGCTGCGGGCCGGTAGCGGTCGACAGGTTGAAACAGTCCAGCGAGGTGTTGCCGATGATCAGTGTGCCATCGGGGGGGCGACCTAGCAGGGACTGCAGGCGTTCCGGCCGGTCGGTGAGGACGGTGTCCAGAGCGGCATCCGCCAGCACGTGACGCAGCTGTGTTGCCGAGAAAAAGGCCGGTAGCGGCACACAGGTCATGCCCGCCTGCAGCAATGCCAGGTCGGCGATGACCCAGGCCGCTCCGTTGTCCAGCAGCAGGCCGACCCGCTGTCGGCGGCCGGGCGAAGGCCGAGGCGCCGGGCCTGTCTGCCCGGGGCCGGGACGGTGGACAGGCGCGGTACTCAGGTGACGTGCTGCCGCGTCTACCTCGGCTACCAGCGTCTGGTAGTCGAGACGGTCTTCCCCGCTGTCAATGGCCAGGTGTTGCGGCTGCGTATGTGCGTGGTGCCGCAATGCTGTCAGCAAGGTCTTCAAGCGCGGATCTTGCCGGCAATGGCGAGGCGTTGTTCCGGCGTGCAGCCGGTTTGCGCCGGTGGTGCGCAGCCTGCCGGGGGAGGCAGGTTGCGGCCGGCGGTTTCACCCAGCGCACAGGCGGTATTCCAGAGGCTTCGCAGATGCGGCTGCCGGTGCGTGATCGCATGGCGCAGGGTATTGAAGCCGGTCTCTATGTTGCCGGTACATACCCGTGGCGCCTGGTCGAAATAGCGGCCCCAGGATCGGCCGCCGTCTGCCAGCCGGCCAGGGTCGGCCGGCGCCAGTACCACCGGCTGTAAACCGAGGCGGCGAAAGGCATTGAACAGGGGTTTTACCGCGGTAAACAGCACCCAGCGGTAGCCGGCCCGGTAGAGGATAGCGGTAACGATACTGATCACCAGGCGAGCATGGCCCGCTTCGCGCAGGGCGAGGTTGCCGACCTCGACGATATCCATCCGCCGGCAGCCGGCTTCAAAACCGGTGCCGGGCAGGGTTTCCACCGGGGCATCGAGATACTGTTCGCAGAACAGCGGACCGGCGGCGGCACTGCGCCAGCCTGCGGCCGCCACTCGTTCGTGTGCGCCGCCGATGCCGATCAGTTGCGGGTAGAAGGTCGAGACCCGGGCGCCGTAGTGCGTGCTGAAACTGTCGGCAATGAACTGCTGGATGGCATCACGATCGGCGCTCCCGGTATCGAAGCGCTGGCAGGTCAGGGGCTGTGGCGGTTCTGACAGTAGCGGACGCACGGTGGCGTCAGCCGGGTCGTCGCTGGAATTCCGGTTGGATAAAGCCATAAGTACTGCATGCTCCCGTGTAACAGGCTAATGCCTGACACGGGAACCAGTGCAACCCTTGGGCCATATTAAAATAATTATATTTAACAAAAGGATGGGCAATACATAGAGAATCTGTCACACGCCCTGCTGCAAAAAATGCATACTTTATTTGCGCGATCCTGCAGAAAGCGGGGGGTTCGCCGGTGCCACACACAGGCCCTCCAGGTTCGCATCGTGTGGTAGCGGGAACCGTTCCACCACACGTACCCGCCGGTCGACGCGGCAGTCCGCCACGTAACCGACCGCGCCGGCGGTGGTGGCGACAAAACGCAGTACCGCCTCCTGGGAATCGAGGACATAGGGCGGCGAGACGCCCTCGAAATATCGTCGGTTCCAGTACGCGGTCAGCTGTTGCGGGGTCTTGCCAAACAGCAACCGGCTCAGGGTGCGCCGCAACACATGAGTGGCCGGCAGGTTCACCGGGACCAGCCGTTTTCCCTGCCGGTCGAGTGTAAGCCGTCGCTGGTAAATGCGGGCCAGGCGGGTGTGTCCGGTTGGCAGGTCGGGTGCATCGGCAGCGACAATGATTGCCAGTGCGGGTCGATCGCCGTTGTCCAGTGCTGCGGATAGCCCGGCGGGCAGTACCCAGGCCAGCCACAGTAATAAGGTGTAGCGACGCATCAGAACAGCAGCGCGGCCGATACCAGCGCCGCGTCGGGTGCCACGTTGCGGTTGTGGCGGCCAAAGCGGTATTCCAGCTTGAGCACCTGCCTGGCGGTTGGCCGCCAGGCGATACCCAGGCTGCCCAGGCGGGTGACGTCGTTCGTGTCAGCGTCGGCATAGTCTTCCCGGCGTGCCACACCGAACCAGCGATCGGCCAGCGGAAACACCAGCTGGATGAAATCGCCCCAGGGCTTGCGCACCCGGCCGGTGTCGAAACGCCGGTAGGCTTCGCCGCTGATCTCTACGCTGCCGGGCGACCAGAAGACATCGATACCCAGCAGTGACTGGCGCCCCTTGAGGTCGGATGCCCTGAAATTGGTGGCCGACAGGCCAAGCTGTAACTGGTCTGCATCGAGGTGTGCCACCAGGCGCAGACCGGCGCCGTTCTGTGACTGCAGGGTCGGTACGCGGGTGGCATCGGCCGAGGTGCCGCTGTCCCTGTCGCTGCGCGGCTCCAGCGTATCGGAGTAATCGGCATAGGCCTGGTATTCGAGCCAGTGTGCGCCGACATCGACGTCGCCGTACAGCATCATACCGGTATTGTGCTGGGGGAAAGCCGCGAGCGTAACCAGTGGGCGGGATACCGTCCACACCAGGGGGTCGGCGTGCACCTGGTTCCAGCGGCCGACCGGTGCCAGGTACTTGCCCAGGCGTACATTGAAGTGGCTGTCCGCGAGCCAGTCCAGGTACAGCCGCTCCACATCAAATTCAATATCGCTGAAGCCGGCGCTGTCGTTGTCCACCGAGAAGGCATCACCGATTTCCAGTTCGGAGAAAGCGCGCCAGCTGGCACCGCTGTCCCAGGTGGTAAACAGGCTGAGGTCACGCAGGCTGGCTGATGCGCCGCCACCTTCCGGGCGTGCGTAGACAACGCTGGCATAGCCGCCGAAAGTCAGCTGTGAGCTGCCGATACGGAATCCCGGCCGCTTGTCCGCTTGTGCGTTAACGCTGCCGGCGTGCAGGCAAAGGCCGACCAGCAGCAACCGGATTATTCCCCGGACAGCCGCCCTGACCGGCAACCAGCGTAAGCCGCGACTGGTTCGTTTTCCGTCATCCCGGTGCAGGCCGGGATCCAGGGTTTTCAGGGACAGACCGGATGAGTCGCTTCGCTCGCCCTGCGGGTCGTTCCCGGGGGTGTACGGCGAAGCGCTCCTGTCCGGTCTGCGCCGGAAGGACACTGGAAGGTATGTCCGGATGAGCACCGGGTAGCCCTCAGTATGAGTTACAGGCATGGTTTCAGACGTTCCCTGGCGGGACTGCACCGGCTTTTGGCCCGCACCCTCCCTGATCAATTGATCGCGCTATGCTAGCAGAGGTAACATGAGTGACGCCAAATCATACACTGCGCAGCGCCCTGACATCGCTTCCCCATGACCATCAGTCGAACCCTGTTACTGGCTTTTCTCGCCATGGTCGTGCTGCCGGCCGCTTTTATTGCCAGCCTGTCGTTTGTGGCCTCGCGCCAGACACTCGATAACGAGATCCGCACCAGTCTGCAGCAGGACGCGGCTGCACTCATGCAACGTCTCGACACCGAGTTGTTTGAACGCGTGCACGATCTGTGGAGCTGGAGTCAACTGGAAGTGATGCAGGATGCCGGCGTAGGGGATGTCGACAAGCGGCTGGCGCGGCTGCTGGCACAGGTTCAGAAAAGCTATGGACGGGTGTACCGCAAGCTGCTGTTTGTCGACCGGGACGGTACAGTGATCGCTGCCAGCGGCGCCGCGGACATTGGTCACCAGCGACCCTTCGACGAGCGCAAAACCACGGCCATTCCGCTCGCCGGCGGTGTTATCCAGGTGGCGCGGCCGATCCGCCTGGCCGCCGATGACGCCGTGGTCATGCCGATCAGCACCGTGGTCGACAACCGTTTCACCGGTCAGCCACTGGGCACCCTGTATGCCTTGCTCGACTGGCAGGAGGTCCGCGCCTTGCTGGGCCGGGTCGAGGCCCGTGGCCCGCGGCCCGGCAGCCGCTTCGCCCTGTTGCTGGATGCGGACAACCGGACGCTGGCGGTTTCACCGGCTGCACGGCGTTACGGCCTGGAGGAGGATAAAGCCCTGCCCATTTCTGCGTTGTCGGCAGACGATGCCGCGCAGGAAGTCGCGGGGCTGGGCAGTGATGGCCAGGATTTCCTTGCCGGTTTTGCGCGCTCAAAGGGTTACCAGTCCTTTCCGGGGCTGGGCTGGCACGTCATGGTGGCTGAGCCTGCCAGCCTGGCCTTTGCCCCGGTGTGGCAGCTGTTGCGCTGGATGATCGGCCTGTTGCTGTTAACCGCGCTGGCCGCCGCACTGGTCGCGCGTCGCATTGCACGACGCTTTTCCCACCCGATCGAGCAACTGGCCGGTTTCACGCGGCACTATGCCGCCGACCGTCGGCTATTGCCGCCACCGGCTTCCGGCGCACTGGAAATACGTGAACTGAACCACGCCTTTGCCGCCATGATCGAGCGCCTGGAGCACTCCCGCGCACAACTGGTGCAGGCCGGTAAACTTGCCGCCGTGGGTGAAATGGCCGCCATGCTGGCGCACGAGGTGCGCACCCCGCTGGGTATACTCCGCTCTTCGGCCCAGGTGCTGGGCGAAGACCGGGCGCTCAGCGCTGAAGGGCGTGAAATGGTCGACTTCATCCTGGCCGAAAGCAAACGCCTCAACGGCCTGGTGACCAGCCTGCTGGAATGCGGGCGCCCGCGCGAGCCGGATTTCCAGTACATTGACCTGGGTGCGCTGGTGCTTGAGGTGGTCGATATGCTTGCGCGCAAGGCCGCAGCACGCCGCATCGACCTGCACACCGATATGCCGGATTCCCCGGCGTGGCTGGAGGCGGATGCTGAACAGTGCAAGCAGATCCTGATGAACCTGCTGCTGAATGCCATCCAGATCCTGCCGCCGGAACAGTGCGTGACTATCACTCTGGGTAAGGAAGGCGATCACCTGGTGTTGCGTGTCAGTGATACCGGTCCCGGGATCGACGACAGTGACCTGCCACAGCTGTTCGAACCGTTCTTTACGCGACGTGACGGCGGTATCGGTCTTGGTCTGGCCATTGTGCAGCACATCGTTGACCGGCACGGTGGCAGCATATATGTCAGTAACAATCCGCAGGGTGGCGCCTGCTTTACGATCCGTTTACCGGTACAGCACGAGGCATCCCTGGTATGACAAGCGCACGCATCCTGGTGGTCGACGATGAAACACGCATGCGCCGCGTGCTGGAAATCATGCTCGGCAAGATGGGCTATCGTACCGACGGTGCCGCCAATGGTAACGAGGCACTGCAGCAGATCGAACAACAGGCGTTCGATCTGATCATCACCGACCTGCGCATGCCCGGCATGGACGGCCTGGCATTGCTGCATGCCCTGCGCGAGCGCGGGTGTGAAATCCCCGCTATTGTCGTGACTGCCTATGGTACGGTCGAGACCGCAGTCGATGCCATGAAGCACGGCGCCAGTGACTACATCATTCGACCCTTCGACCGGCAAACGGTCGAGCTTGCCATCAAGCGCGTACTCAGCCTCGGCCAGGTACAACGCCAGAACCGCTACCTGCGCGATGAGCTGGAGGCGGGCTGGGCCGACTTTATCGGTAACAGTGCGCCCATGCGCGCACTGTACACCACCATTCAGCAGGTCGCGCCCACTGGCTCGACGGTGCTGATTACGGGTGCAACCGGTACCGGCAAGGAGTTGGTGGCGCGCGCCATTCACCAGGCGTCGAACCGGGACGGCCTGTTTGTGCCGCTGAACTGCGCGGCAGTGCCCGAGAGTATGCTGGAGAGTGAGCTGTTCGGTTACGTGCGCGGTGCTTTTACCGGCGCGCAGCGGGATCATGCCGGCAAGTTCGAGGTCGCTGATGGCGGCACCCTGTTTCTGGACGAGATTACCGAGATGCCGGTACACCTGCAGCCGAAACTGTTGCGTGCCCTGCAGGAAAAGCACATCGAGCGCCTTGGCAGCAATGAAACCGTCGATATCGATGCCCGTATTATCGCCGCCAGCAACCGCGACCCGCGCGAGGCGATCGACACCGGGCGCCTGCGCGAAGACCTGTATTACCGCCTGAATGTTTTCCACATCGCGCTGCCACCCTTGTGTGAACGCCGTGAGGATATTCCGCTGCTGGCGAGACATTTTACCGGGAAATTCGCCGCCAGCAGCGGGCTGGGCGAGTCGGGTCTCAGTCGCGCTGCGCAGCAGCGCCTGCTGGATTATGACTGGCCCGGGAATGTGCGCGAGTTGTCCAATGTCATTGAACGTGCAGTGATCCTCGCACAGGGTGGCGTTGTCGAGCCCGCACACCTCCCGGTTGAGCTGTCAACCACGGCCTCGCCAGTCAACCCGTCACCGCCCCCGACCGACAACCTGGCGCTGCCCCGGCAGGTTGAAGCGCTGGAGCGCCGACTGATCCTGGCGGCACTGGAAATCTCCGCCGGCAACATGGCCGCCGCCGCCCGTCAGTTGCACATCAGCGAACGTTCGCTCTGGTACAAGGTCAAGAAATACGCGATTCGCCGGCCGGCGGGTTGAGTGCCTGATCGCCCAACAGGCGTTCCAGGTCGGTGGATATTTTTTCTGCGCTGTCCGTCCCGGTGGCCAGCAGGCGTGCGGCACCGTCACGGTCGAAAATAAATACGGCGCTGCTGTGCGAGACTTCGTACCGGCCATCGGCATCCGGCTGACCGAGGCCGAAGCTGACGCGATAGCGCCGGGTCAGGGTGCGCAGCTGTGCGGGGGTTCCGCTCAGGGCCGTGACCCCCGGGCCGAACGCCTGCTGGTAGCGTTGCAGTACCGCTGGTGTATCACGTGCCGGATCGACCGACACAAACAGGATACGGGTCCGGTCAGCCGCGGCGCCCAGCTTGCGTGTGGCGTTGACCAGTCTTGCCAGTGTGGTGGGACAGATGTCCGGGCAGTGGGTATAGCCAAAGTACAGCAGTACAAGCTTGCCCTGGAAATCATCCGCATGCCGGGTCTGCCCGCTGCCGTCGTGCAACGTAAAGGCCAGTGGCGGCATAAGCCCGCTGATATCGTGCAGAGCCCAGGGCGATGGTGAGCGGTCGCAGCCTGTTAGCAGTATCAACAGTGCGGCGGCTGCCCACAGTGTGTGTCGGAGTCGTGTCACTGGCCGGTGGCGTCACGTAGCAGAAACTCGACCGGCAGGCGGGTTCCGTCCGAAAACTCAAGCGTCACGGTTACCCTGTCACCCGGCTGCAGCTTAGCGGTCGGCCTGAACAGCATCAGGTGGTAACCGCGGGGTTTCAGTCGCAGGGTCCCGCCCGCCGGGATCTGCAGGCGGTCCACCCGGCGCATGCGGGCGACACCGCTCTGTTCAGAACTCTCGTGCAGTTCGACCGCACCGAAACCTGTGCTCTGCACACCGACCAGCTGCACACGGTTCGTGCCGCTGTTGACCAGTTCCAGGTAACCGGCCGCGGGCAGGTCTCCGGGCAGCAGGCGTATCCAGGCCTGCCGGGCCGTGAGGTCGGCCGCGCCGGATGTGCTGCAGTACAGGACCAGCCACAGGGTCAGCAGTATCCGGCGCATACCCGTCATGTCAGGTCGCCTCCGCTGCCGGCAGCGGGGTTTCCTGGTTCTCCGCCATCCAGCGTCGTACTACCAGCAGTACCCCGATGACGCTCATCATGCTGGCCGGTATCCAGGTTACCAGACCGGCGATCTGCTGATCGACCAGCGGACTGATCGGCCAGGCGCGGCCACACACGTTGTACACCGGGTAGAGCGACACTTTCGCCAGCGCTATGTGCGCGCCTATGAGGATCTGCGGCGGTACGATCAGGGTCAGGATAACAATGCGGGCGCCGTAGCCCAGCCGGCCCGCCGCATGCCGCGGGCGCGGATCGAGGATCAGCCACCAGAACAGCAGCGCGTCGAGCAGCATGCTCCAGTTCATCAGCTGGTAGCGGTCGGCGCTCAGCATGGCGGTAAAGTGAATGTCCGGCAGCAGCCAGAACCAGATCAGCCCTACGAACAACAGTGGAGCGACCACCGCGTTCTGCAGCAGCATATACAGCAGACGGATCGGTGCCGAGCGCCACAGTGGTATCAGCACCACCGTCGTGAATCGTGCCGGGATGCCATGGGGCAGGACTTTCCCGGGGTTGCCCAGCATCATCAGGAAGGGCCCGAGATGGTGCAGTACCAGGTGCTGGAGCCGGTGGATCCACAGCATGTGCTGCGACAGGTAATCGAACCAGGTGTGCATCACCAGGTAAATGATCAGCACCCCGGTCATGTAGGACAGCAGTGGCCAGTAACCGACCGGCTGCTCAGTGCGCCGGCAGCGCCACCAGCCGCGCAGGTAGAGACCGCCCGCCAGCAGGCAGAACAGGACGACTGCAGGGGAAAACTCCCAGGGTTCAAGATATTGGATAGAGGACGTCATGGTCGGGCTGGCGGGAATAAAGCAGGGTGGTCCATTGCTGCAACTTGTGTGGGGGCTATGATAACGATTCTCCCGGCGCAAGACGAATCCGGCAGGCAACGGGGAAGCCGCTCAAGCGTCGTGGCGGTCGGGCCCGACGGGCGGCCAGTGCCGGATAGTATGGTCAATGGTGCGTAACAATGCGGGTAAGGCCCGGTTCAGGATGACGCCGGGCGCCGGGCAATCGATAGCCCCCGGTGTGGCGCCGACGCATATCCCGATCACGGAAACCGGCGGGTTTTCCCCGTTCAGAACCTGGCTCAATGCCAGCGCCTGCCTGATATCGAACCCGTGACTGCTGGCAGGCCGTTGTACCGTTTCCAGCTCCTCGATGGAAATGCGCCTGACTGTGGCCGGTGGCTCATCGGAACAGTATGCGTCCAGCAGGATCAGGGGCTGCCCGGAAGTACACTGCGCCGCCAGCAGGGCCGGTGACAGGCACACGTCGATATCAATCCGCCTGTCCGGGTGGCGCTCCCGGAAAGCAGCTGCATCCAGCGCATGGACTGCAAGTATTCCCAGCTGGTCTGCACCCAGGGCAGAGCCGACGCCGAGAATGTGGATTGACGCAGCAGGTGTATTTTCAGTGGCCATATACCTCTTTATACCCGCATTGTTCAGGATGAGCGGGCCTTGCCAGGTCATTCTGCCGTCCATTGACTGGAATCAAACCCCGTAGTGACTCTGATAGTATACTTTAGCAATCAGGCATCGGAAGAAGGTGGTCAAGCATGTATTCCCTGGAGGAGCTGAAACAGCAGAACAAGGAAATAAAAGACCTGTGCGCGGTGCTGTCGGTGCTGATTGAAGAAAAGTCCCTGCACGACAATCCCTATGTGTGCGAACTGATGTCGCGGTTCAAGGAGAAGGTCTGGATGCACCTGGTATTCGAGGACAACACGGTCTACGCGGAACTGCTCAGGCACCAGGACCCTTCGGTCAGTGCAACCGCCAGAAACCACCATGACAGTGCCAGGGAGATCAGGAAGCGTTTTTCCGGCTATGTCCGCAACTGGTGCAAGCCGGCGGTCAGCGATGCGGAGCACGGGGCGCTGCTGGCCGAGAGCAGGGAACTGTTCCGCAGGATCAGGGAGCGGGCCGATTACGAAAACGAGCAGATGTTTCCCTTGCTGGAAAAGACGAACCGGGGAAGCACAGCTTGACCCCGGATCAATTCATTGCCGCGCTACGTTCGCAATGACGGTTTTTTTCGAATGGATCAAAGGTTCCCTGGCCTGATTCGGTACCTGATATTCCGGCGCAGATTTCGCCGGTATGATGAATTGATCAGGGGCCTTCGGACAGGGTCCGGTTATTTCAGCAACGGGTGATCGGCCGGCAGCTGTTTCGAATACCAGATCGCCAGCTTGTGCTTCATGTTGGGCAGGGAGATGTTTTCCTTTGCCAGTGGCTGTATCCGCTGGTCGTGGACCAGCAGCTTGTAGATGTACTCGATCTTTTCATTGGCCGAATCTGTTGCTTCGAATTCGACCACACCGCGTTTTTCGCCGTATTCCATGCCGGCATGAATCGCCTCTTTCAGTAATTCGGCTTCGTGCTTCAGTTTCTTTCTGGTCTTTGACATCCGGGTTCACCTCGTTGCGGGTATGCAGTGATTGTGCTGTTCAGCGCCTGTCCACTTTCAGTTTCAGGAAGTGGGTGGCGCAGGAGATGCAGGGGTCGTAGTTACGGATAACGGTTTCCGCCCGCAGGCGCAGGGCGTCTTCCAGCCGGTCGAGCCCGAACGCCTGTAGCGAGCGGGCGATATCCTGTTCGATGCGAGCCTGGTTCTGGCTGGTGGGCGGTACGATGCGCGCACTGCGGATATTCCCTTCTGCATCCGTGCGGTAGCGGTGCCAGAGCACGCCACGCGGTGCCTCGGTGCAAGCGTAGCCGGTGCCGGCTCGTGGTGTTACCGCGCTTCGCACTGTGCCGGGCCCTGTAACGGACTTCAGCAGGCGGATCGCTTCGCTGATGGCGAAGTGGATTTCGGCCGCGCGCGCCACGATGCTGTGAAACATGTTGGCACTGGGGAAACGGATGCCGGTCTGTGCCAGGATGGCTGCCGTGCTGTCTGGTAAGCGGTCGCTGTTGAGGTTCATGCGCGCCAGCGGCCCCACCAGGAAGGGTTTGCCCTTCAGCGTTGCGTGCAAGGCTGTTGAGTGGGAAACCTGGTGTTCTGTAAAGTGCTGCGCATAGTCTTCGATGGGGATATCCAGTCCCTGGTCGGATACCAGTCGGCCCTGCATCATGGGGTATTCGTGCTCATGTCGCAGGGAAACGCTGCAGAAATCCTGGCGGTCGTCCGGCAGGTCCAGCGCTGCTACCCAGGTGATCAGTGCGGCGGCATCGGGCAGGGCCTGTTCAAGTTCGGCAATCAGGGCGTCGGTTTGCGCCGCCCCGGGGGCGTGGTGGAAGCCGCCGACGCAGGCGCCGACCGGGTGTACCGAGCGGGCCCCGAGCAGGGCGATCAGGCGGTTACCCAGCGCCTGCAGTCGCAGGCCCCGACGCACTTCGTCGGGATAGTCGCGGGCCATTTCCGGCGCGCTGTCAAAGCCCAGGAAGTCCGGTGCCGCCAGCAGATGTATATGCAGCGCATGGCTCTGTATCCACTCGCCACAGTAAAACACGCGGCGCATGGCCTGCACACGAGGACTCCCTTGCATGCCGAAGATCTGTTCCAGTGCAGTGACTGCACACATCTGGTAGGCGACCGGGCAGATGCCACAGATGCGTGCAACCATATCCGGCACTTCGTGGTATTCGCGGCCTTCGAGCAGTTTCTCGAACAGGCGCGGCGGCTCGTAGATGTTCAGCTGCAGTGTTTCGATACGGTTATTGCGGACAGTCAGGTGCAGCGCGCCTTCGCCTTCCACCCGGGCAAGTACCGGGACGTGGATGCGGATGTCGCGTTGCTCAGTCATCCCGCGCGGTATCCGCAGCCGGTTCCGGTGTGAATGCCGGGTCGGCGCTGTTGAAGGAGACAAAGCGGTGGCTGATCTGCGCCGGGTTCAGCTGCAGGGTGGAAAAATGCCTGCCCAGCGAAGACATATTGATGTTTTCAGCCGCTCCATAGCAGGCATAGCAGTCGCGTCCGATACCGGGACACAGTGCACCGCAACCGGTGCGGGTGACCGGTCCCATGCAGGGCATCCCCTGTGTCACCATGACGCAGACGTGCTGGCGTCGCTTGCATTCCAGGCACAGCTTGTCCCGTTCATCCAGCGGTGTGATGCCGGCCAGCAGCGAACGCAGGGTGGCGGTGACCTGCCGGCTATTGACCGGGCAGCCGTGGATTTCAAGATCAACCTTCACCTGTGCGCTGATCGGCGTGACGTTTTCGAGCAGGGAGATCGTTTCCGGCGTGGCATAGACGGATGCCACCCAGTCACCTTTGTCTGCGATATTGCGCAGGGCCTGCAAGCCTCCGGCGGTGGCGCAGGCGCCGAGGGTGACCAGGAAGTCGCTGTTGGCGCGTATCGCACGGATACGTTGCAGGTCGGCGGCGGTAGACAGGCTGCCTTCCACAAAGCTGATATCGACCACGGTGCCCGGGTTCAGCGGTCCGGCCTCGGCAAAGTGAACGAGTTCGACCTGCTCAAACAGGGTCAACAGTGCTTCCCCCATGTTCAGGAAGGCGAGCTGGCACCCGTCACAGGAGCTGAATTTGTGTACCGCGACCCTGGTTTTCGCGCCAGCCATCAGAACCCCTTGCGGCCGAACAGGTGCCGGATATCGGCGTAGCAGAATACCGGCCCGTCCCGGCACACGAAGCGGGCGCCGAACTGGCAGTGCCCGCACTGCCCCAGCGCACACTGCATATTACGCTCCATGCTGATCCAGATCCTGTCCGGCGGCAAACCTTTTTCAAGCAGTTGTTGTACGCAGGCGCGGATCATTGGTTCCGGGCCGCACAGGAAGGCCATGCTATTCCCGGTTCGCAACTGTGCCTGCTTGAACAGCCCGGTTACCGGACCCACGGTTCCATTCCACTGCCTGTCGCCGACGTCGGCGGCGAGCAGTACCTGTGTGTCGGGTTGTTCAGCCCATGCATCGTAGCGCGCCCGCCAGATCAGGTCGTCGCTGTGTTTGACGCCCTGCATGATGATCAGCCGGCCGTAGTCCCTGCGGCGCTGGATCACGTAATCGATGACGGGGATGACCGGGGCGCAGCCGAGACCGCCGGTAATGACGATTACATCACGCCGGCAAGCATCCTCGACCGGCCATCCGCGTCCGAAAGGGCCGCGCAGTCCGATCCGGTCACCCGGCCTGAGCCGTACCAGGCCGTGCGAGATCCGGCCAACGTCTCGAATGGTGTGCACCAGGGGGTCCGGTGAGGACGGATCCGAGCTGATGGAGACGGGGATTTCGCCCGCGCCGTACAGGTACAGCATGTTGAACTGCCCGGGTTGAAACTCAAACCTGTCGGCCAGCGCGCGGTCGCTAAGGCGCAGGGTAAGGGATACAATCGACGCTGACTCCTGTTTGCAAGCGATGATTTCCGCAGCCGCGGGGCCATGCAGGGCCAGGCTCATGATGCGCCACCCACGATCATCGCCACTTCTTCCGTCAGGTCGATGCCGACCGGGCACCAGCTGATACAGCGCCCGCAGCCCACGCACCCGGAGCGCCCGTACTGGCTGTGCCAGCTGCCCAGCTTGTGGGTCAGCCACTGGCGGTAGCGCAGGTCGGTGCCGGCACGAATCGTCACGCCGTGGATGTAGCTGTGTCCCTGCGTGAAACAGGAATCCCACTCCCTGACATGTTCGGATCGGTCCGGATCCAGCGAACCACGGTCCAGTTCACGGTAGCAGAAACAGGTCGGGCAAACCGAGGTGCAGTTGCCGCAGGACAGGCAGCGTTCCGCGACTGTCTGCCAGTGCGGGTGATCAAGGTTTGCAAACAGTGCCGGTTCCAGGTTGCCGGGGGGCAGCCGGCGTGCCTGGCACTCGGCCGCGTGCAGGTTTTGCCGGGTGATGTCCTGCAGCTGTTTGCCGGTGGGGCTGGCAAGCGGGAGCCGCTCGAGGAGGTTCTGTCCCGCCGAACTGCCGGCCTGGATCACAAAGCCGTCATCCAGTTCATCCAGCAGCAGGTCGTATCCGTCACTGGCGGTCGGCCCGTCCCCGGTGGATACACAGAAGCAGGTGTCGGACGGGTGCGAGCAGTTTACCGCTACCAGGAACAGGGACGCCCGCCGGGCCTGGTAGTGCGGGTCCACGCAATCGCCGCCCAGGAAATGCCGGTCCTGCAGCGCGAGCGCGGCCAGGTCGCAGGATCGCACGCCAATGATTGCTACCGGATCCTGACTGGTATCCGCTTCGGTGAAACGGAGTTCGCCATCCGGGTCGCGGCGCACGGACCACAGGGGTTCGCTCGCAGTAAATACAAAGGGTTTCAGTGCCTGCGGACCATTGGCCCAGCTGAAGTTGCGCGGTGAGTCGGTGAATTCGACCCGGTAGTGCCCCGGTGCCTGCTGTATCGAGATGCCGCTTGGCAGGAGATCGTGTGCCTGTAATCGTGTGTAGACGACGGCGCCGTCGCGAACAACCGGGGCGGCGCAATCATAGCCCCCGTCGCGCAGGGCTGACAGCAATGTGTCAAAGGCCTTGCGTGGCAGAAAACGGCTTGCTGAACGCGGCGCCTCCATCCCTGCTCCGTTGCTGGGTCTCCGGGAGCAAGTTTAGCCCAAACGGAGAGGGAGTTGTACGCTGTTTGGCAGGGATGCCCGTGTTCTGTCCTGCCCTGTCGATCAGGCCGGCACGCGTTATTCAGTACACGTAGGACCAGTCGTACTTCGGTGTCATGTGATCAACGGCGAGCATTTCGATCAGGTGCCCCATTACCCTGACATTGTTGCTGAGCTCTTCCGGAGTGAGCACCCGGTCTTCGTCAACCGCGGCTACATTCTGCTCGTTAAGGTGCTGAAGGATTTCCACCATGAGTTTGATATGTCTGGTGCGGGCTTTGGCGGCATCTTCCCGCGTGGCGGTTTTGCTTCTGGATTCCTTGAACGCCGTCTCGCATTGCTGCAGTTTTTCCGCTAACGGGTACTCTTCAGCGAACAGCGGCCGGCTGCCAAGAGCCATGAAGGCGGCGAAGGCGGTTGCGATCAACAGGTGTGCTGGCTTGCGGAACATCGGGTTTTCTCCTCAATCAGGGTAACGGGCTGTTTTCCCGGAGTGCGGGCGCATTGGCGCACGCCCCCTGTTAGATAACTTCCGGAGGAGATTTATTCCCCCTGCAGCCTGTCAGTAACTCACACCTCAGGAAGGTGTATCCCGGCGGGCCTGGAACACAGCTGCTTTGCCCCGCCCGGAGCGGCAATCTATACTTTACCCTCCACGCAGTTTGCGTAATGAATATGACCGGGCAGGGGAGGCTATGCAGACAGAAGCGCCTGATCGGCCTGCTACCCCGCGCATTGGCCTGGTGTTGAGTTCCGGGGGCGTGCGCGGTGTCTACGCCCACACCGGGTTTATGCAGGCGATACAGGATATGGGCATACCCGTGTCGGCCAGCGCCGGTTGCAGCGCCGGGGCCCTGGTCGGTGGTTTCATGGCCAGCGGAACCCCGCTGGAGCGCTGGGCGGACACCCTGCCGGGCATTACCAGTCGCACTTTCTGGACGCCGGATTCACTGCCGAGATTCCTGTGGGAAATGACGGCCCGCAAGGGGCGCGGGTACACCGGCCTGTCAGATACCCGTGCCGCCTTGCAATTTACCCGCGACAACCTTACTGCAAAAATGTTCGAGGAATGTGTCTACCCGTTCCACGTGCTGGCGGTAAACCTGGGCAGCGGCAAGAAAAAAGTATTTTCCGAAGGCGAGCTTGCGCCGCGCATGACGGCCAGCGCGGCTATGCCCATCCTCTATGAGCCGGTCAGGATCGACGGTGAGTATTACTGTGATGGCGCCCTGATCGATTTTGCGCCTACCGATGCCATATGTTGCCGGCACCATCTCGACCTGGTCATTGTGCACCATGTCTCTCAGCATTTTGGTATTCACCATGAGCTGGACAGGGCACTCAGGGATTCCTGGGCCATGCTGGAAGTCGTCAATCGCCTGGTATTCCGGGAGAAGCCCTGGTACCTGTCCGGGCGGGCGCTTGGACTGCATCATTGCCCCTGTGGCTGCGGCGCGATCGTGATTGCGCTCAGGCCTGAGCTGCCGGTCATGCGCTGGCCGCTGACCGAGGGCGGGGAAAAAGCCATGCAGGATGCCCGGCAACAGACTGTTGCGTTGCTGCGCCCCTATCTGGACGCAATACTCAGCGATCCACGCAAACAGTTGCCGGTGACCGCCGACAAGGTGGGAAGTCCGTCAGGCGGGTGCGGGGTGGATACGGCGGGCTAGCCCGCAGTCAGCGATTCTGGTAACGGTTCAGGTCCAGCAGACCTGAGTAAACGGGCTGGTTCCGCGCGTATTCCTCCTGGAACCAGTCGGCCATTTCCCAGAATGCAGGGTCGGTGCGCCGGGTGCCGTAGCGATCGATAAATCGTTCGTAATCCCTGTGATTGCGGATGGCGGCGCACTGCCTAGTGAAATCCTCGATGCCGGACTCGGGAACCGAGAAGAAGAAGTTGGGGTAGGAGCCCTCTATCCATGGCACCACGGTCATGGTGTCCTGGTCGATGTCCGCGCGCTCACGCTCACGCTCATCGGCGAGGAAGGAGGTAACGTTTTTGTACGCCTTGTTGCGGATTAGCGTGTAGGCCAGGTCTCGCCGCGGATCTTGTCTCCTGACCCTGACAAGCGCGACATCGGGAAGGGCATGCAAGCCGGCACCGCGCATTTGTGCGATGGCTTCCATTGCGTGACTGCCGGCTTCACGGCGCGGGTCAGTGGGGGCGCCGCGGCAGACCCGGTTGCCGCACCGGTTCATTGCCTCCTGCCGGGGTTGTACAGCGGCCATACGTTCCGCGATGTACCGGAACAATTCCTGTTCAGGGTCATCGGTACGGTAACCGCTGACGGATTCGACCTGCAGCCAGTCCTGCGGGGAAGTGAAAAATTTCTCCACATCCTTGCGGATACCACTGTACCAGGCGTCGCGTATGGCCTTGCGCCGGTCGGCGGGGAGAAATACCAGGAAATGGTCTTCGCCCTCCATGCGCAGGAAATCCATATACACACGGGTGTTCAGCTGGTGGACAAGATTGCCATAGACATTGAAGCCGGCGACCAGCAGGTAGTGGATCCTCTCGAACAGCGGGTAGTCGATGATCCATGCGGTCTCCGGTTCGGTGCCCACCAGTCCGTAAGCCACCGAGCCGCTGTCGAAATGCCGGAACACGGTCAGGGCGGCAGCGGGGTTATCACCATCACCATCCCAGATAAAGTTCATGGCGTGCCTGATGTCGTGTGTGTTGATCTTTGCAAACAGGGCCTGCTTGCTGGCCATGTAGCGTCGCTGGCGTTGCCAGTAGTCGGTCCATATACTCAACAGGTTCAGTGTGCTGCGGCGATCGGCGGGCAATTGCAGGTCGGTGGCCATACTCCCGATAAACTGTGCGTCATTGGTGAATACTCTTTGCTCCGGGTCAAAAAAAAGTACCCAGAAGCGGTCTTCGATGACACTGAGTGCAACCTGGTCCCGGCACACCGGGCCTTTTACAAAACCTTCGATAAAGAACTTCGCGTCATCCAGCAGAAAGCGGTAACGGGATTTGAGTGGCAGGTCGATGAACGTCCTGAACGGGTTGGAGGCAAGCTCGGGCTGGTAGGATGGCAGTCGGTCTACCGTGTAATCAGGCTCCAGGAACAGCTCGTGGTAGCGCTTGAGGCGCTGCGGGGAAAAGGTGTACACAATGTGATTTTTTACCACGATGCTCGGCTGATACCTCAGCAGCCGGTAGTAGAATGGCGCTGACCCCGGGTCATCGTAGGGCCGCACGGTGGGGATTTCGTCGATAGCCTGTCCCGGCGGGGTGGTGGAACGTACCAGGCGGTAGAATTCCCGTGATGGTGATCCGTCAAAGTGGATGTGAGCATGAAACAGATGCTCATAGAGGTAACGACTGACCAGTTGTTGCCGCCTGGATCGCTGGTTCAGGAACTGTTCCCATTGTTCTATCTGCGGTAACAGTGCGGTGGAAGGGCCGGGAGGTGCCGGTGTCTGTGCACCCTGCGCCAGCCAGGAAACCAGGATCCGGTATTCCTGCTCCGGCAGGTTGGGCATGGCGTAGGGCATACCCCACAGCGGATGGTCCCGGCTAAAGGCATGCATCGATTCCAGTTTCGGGCAGGTTTGTTCACGGTTGAGTTCCAGGGTGAAGTCTTCCGGCAGGCGATCCGATGCTGGTTGCGGGTGTTGTTTTTTCAGCCGCAACAGGCGGTAGAGTACCGAGTTTTCAAGGTTGCTTGCAGGGTTCTGCGGACCTTCATTGAGAACCGGGGTAAATCCGCGTGCACGCCACTCTGCAGTACTTCCGGCATCCACGAACAGGCGCGTCGGCTGCATGGGGGACAGGCGGGCAGGGTTGTAGACCGGTTCTTCACTGGCACCGCGCCGCAGACCCTCGCCGGAGGAAAGCTTCAGCTGGCAGGGTGCGTCGTAACAACCGTGGCAGACTACACAGCGCCGTTCCAGCACGGGCCGTACTTGCTGGTCGAAGACGACCGGCCTGTCCAGTTGAAGTGATGACAACTCGGACCCGAGGTTCGGTGCGCCGTGCTCGCCGGAGGGGGGCAGCCACAGCGACCGGTAGAGAACAAGAGCGGACAACAGGATGCCGGATAAAATAATCAGGGTGCGCATGGCTGACTTCAGCAACTCTTTGACGGGATAATACACGAAGTGAAGACAAGGCGGGGTTACTGGACAGCATGATGAATGAATCAGAGGTTCCCTGGTGAGTGGCATGTACTACCTGGGTATTTCATTATTTCTGGCAGCCACCGTTATCTCGATCGTATTGATCGCGGTGCATATCGGGTTTCGCGCGCCTCGGCGTGTCGAGCAGGGTAACCCGGAAGATTTTGGCCTTGCGTACGAGGAAGTATGGATACGGGTGGCAAAAGGCCGGCGCCTGTTTGCCTGGTGGTTGCCGGTTGCAGACACGGCCCCTTCGCTGCTTGTCCTGCACGGCTGGGGTGGCAATGCGGAGCTGATGTTGCCGCTGGCGGTATTCCTGCACCGGGCCGGGATCAACATCCTCCTGCTGGATGCGCGCAATCACGGCCGCAGCGATTGTGCCGGCCATTCTTCGCTGCCACGCTTCGCCGAGGACGCCGGTGCGGGCGTGGACTGGATCAAAAACCGCCGTCGTGAAGGCACTGCGCAGATTGGTCTGCTGGGTCATTCTGTCGGGGCAGCTGCCGTGTTGTTCGAGGCTTCCCGACGTACTGATATCAGTGCCGTGATCAGTATTTCCGCCTTTGCCCACCCGGCGTGGATGATGCACCGCTATCTCGACCGGTTCAGGATTCCGGGCTTGCTGCAATGCTGGATATTGCGCTACGTGGAATGGGTGATCGGGCACCGCTACGAGGAGATCGCGCCCATGAACACCGCCTGTCGGGTCCGGTGCCCGGTCCTGTTGGTACACGGCAGCGCGGATGAAACCGTGCCGGTAACGGATGCCTGGGCGATCAGGAACCACTGCCGTGGTCACAAGCCTGAGTTGATCCTGGTCGATGGTGGCCGTCATGATTCGGTGGAGTCGGTAGAGCAACACGGGGACCGGTTGGTGGCTTTTCTGAAAAGGGCAAGATTTATACAGGAAATGTCCGGTTAACGGCTTGCCCCGGGCCGGATTCCCCGATTGACCTGTGTGTCGGGTACATGTTCTACACTTTACGTATTGATAAGTTACGTGCAGCAGGAGGAGTGGCCATGAGTCAGGAGACCCGCGAGCTTCAGAATACGCCCCGGCAGGAAGGTACGATCAGGGACCCCGTGTGCGGTATGCAGGTTACACCGGACCGGAATGCCGTTACCTACCAGCAAATGCACTTCGCTTTTTGCTCCACCCAGTGCCGGGAACGTTTTCTGGCCAACCCGCACCTGTATATCGGCCATCCCGGCAGCAAGGCGCCGGCGCAGGGAGGAAAGGAGGTGCTGAAACACCGGCGGCTCAAGCTGGATGAAGCGTTGCCTGAAAACCTGGCCCGGCAGGTTCTCGCAGCGGTCAACGCCATGATGGGGATACGATCGATCAGGATAGAAGGTGACACCATTGATATCCGCTACGACCTGTTGCAGGTTACCGAAGCACAGATCGAGTCGGTACTGGCCGGGGTTGGCGCGATGCTGGATCACTGCTGGTCTGAACGACTGCGGCGCGCTTTTGTGCACTACTTTGAGGAAACCGAGATATCCAGCCTGGAAGTGCAGGGATCAGGACCGGCTCGGCATAGCCATTGAGAGTAAGGCTTTCAGTCCGTGGTTACCGCCTGCAGCCGATACTGTGCATGGCAGGCAATACAGTTGTTCATCAGCTCACCGAGCTGCTCCAGGGCGTGGTCCCTGTCGCCGAGTTGTTCGGCATCCAGGGCCAGCTG
>Ga0256841_1001013_pt1 | contig 26089 bp, 30 predicted proteins | sample 356308metaG_FD_185971 | JGI IMG/M metagenome (GOLD analysis project Ga0256841, IMG submission 185971) | Hydrothermal vent microbial communities from Mid Atlantic Ridge, Atlantic Ocean - 356-308 | ecosystem: Environmental > Aquatic > Marine > Hydrothermal vents | place: Atlantic Ocean: Mid...
AATCATCATCATGAATAATAAAGATTTTGATTTACCACGAAGTGGTATAAGATGAGTAACCACAGGTGTAAAGCCTGTGGTCCAAAAACCGTTACACTTTTTTATTACCGCGAAGCGGTAAAATAAAGCAAGCCTTCCAATGTATAGGGTCTCCTATTTCGCTAGAACGCTCTGTGTTCCACATTCGACGCTTTCAGCGTCACACTCTCTTTTTCCGCTTTACCACAGGCTTTGCCTGTGGCTACTCATATTCGTATCCTTCGGATACCATTGTTTTTAAATACAAGATAAACGAAACAATAAAAAATTGTTTCATTCCTTTTATCAGTCTTCGGTTAAGATACGGTTTCATAAGTAACCCGATAGAGCCGAAAAAATAATCCTGTTGTCTTTTCGGATACTTTCTTTACCTGACGGAAACCTGCTCACCTCAAATGATTTAGAGCCTTTTTATTCTTCTTTTAACAAAACCACTTTCCCATCCATATTACCGACTACCACCCGCATACTGTCCACTGCAGCCGGTGTATTTATTAAAGTATGACCGATTACATGCTTCCAGTTTAAACGGCCGCTTTTCCCTTCGAAGCTAATGATCATGCCGTTTTTTGTCCCCAAATAAACCGTTCCCTGCTTCTCCGTTAACATGGCCGGAGCAAAATCATATCCATAACCGAAATTTCGAACCCAGAGGGGTTGGAACGAAGCGGCCCGGGCGTTGACGGCGAATACCGTATCATTCATACATTTGGCATAAATACGTTGCCCATCTTCGGAAATACCGAGTGATTCCCTTACCTTAAAGGAGTCGCTTCGCCAGAGGGTATCCCCCTTTTGAATATCCAAAGCCGTCAAAAACCGGTCGGGTGCTGCAATAAACACCTTGTTCCCGGAAGCCACCGGCCAGCAGGCCGCAGGCGAGTAAAGGACATGATTTCTGCCTCCTTGCCATTTCCAGGCCAATTGACCGTTTTCGCCATTCAGAGCATAAAGCGTTTTATCCCAGGCACCAAAAATCACTTTTCCTTCAGCAAGAACCGGCCGATCTTCAACATAACCTTTTACAGGCGAATAGCGCCAGATTTCCGAACCGTCTTTTAGCAATATACAACGAAAAATATGATCGCTGCCACCCACGAATACTTTCCCATCATAAATCAGCGGCACGGCTTCCACAGGCCTACCTGTTTTCACTTTCCAGATCAGCTTACCCGTTTCCGAATCCAGGCAGTACAGACAACTATCCATAGAGCTCACTACCAGTCGTCCCGCACTTTCGGCCGGTGTGGCATAAACCGCTCCGCCGAGTGCGACCTGCCAATGAACATCTCCGTTGTTCAAATCGAGGCTACGTACCATGCCACCGGCGTCGGCGATGAATACATACCGGCCTCTAACCAATGGTGCGCTGAGCATAAGATGCCCGGTATCAAACTGCCAGACCGGTTTACAATCGGGATATTGGCTGTTTACGGAATCTTCCGGCCAGGTGAATCCGGGAAAGCGGAAAGGGCGAAAATCACGATGAAGCGCTACCACGGCCCAGGGAGCTTTGGTTTTCAGGCCGCTCAGGCGTTCGCTAAAAAAAAGAGAATCCCCGCGTAACCGAACCAGGTTGTATCCGCCGGTTCGATCTCTTTTATGCAAGGAAGACCGGTCCATAATCTGAGGCACTCCCTGTACAAAATCCTTGCGATTGCGATGTCCGTGTCCGTTTAAAAACAATTTGACATTATGACCTTTAAGGATGTTCAGGTAAGCTTCAAAATTATCGACCGATTGATCCGTCGGATAGTGATTGACCATAATTAAAGGTCTTTCCGGCGGCAAAGTTTGCAGAAGCGAATCCAGCCAGTGCAAATCTTCCGGTGCGAAATGCCCGTCCGCCATACGCAACACGGGTCCCTGATGCATGCCTATAAAGGTAAAACCGGCCCAATTAAATATAAATTTGTCATTACCCCAAAATTTTTTGAAATTGTAATTACCACAATCGGTCCATTTCGTATCATGATTACCCGGAATGATGTAGTAGGGAGCCTGTAGCCGGTCCAAAATATGCTTAGCCCGGGCCAGGCTGCTATCCACATTGAGGTCCGTAATATCACCGGAAACGAGCACAAAGTCGATCGAATCCCGGGCATTAATATCCAGAACCGCCGCCGTTAAATCTTTGGCTCCGGAAGTGGTTGGTGAGACATGGGTATCGCTAAGCCAGGCAAAACGATGAAAGCGATTCTGCGGCTGGCTTAAAAGCAGAGCAGGAACGACTGTGAATAAAAAGAGTAATTTTAAACGTTTCGTGCCACCGTGTTTCCAAACAGATAAGCTTATTTTCATTCTTAGGATTCTCCTTCCAAAAATTGTCTTAAGCCACGTTCATAAAGGTTATCCCACACATATTGGTTGATTACTTTTCGGTACATGCGGTGGGGTTCCAGTTGATCTAAAAAGGTCTTGATCCGTTTGGCAATCTGTGTGGCCTCTTCACCAATATCGAAGTAGAGTACATCCCCTTCGGCAATGGACCGGAAAGGAGGAATATCCGAACAGGCGATCGGTAATTTAATCATCCCCGCTTCCAATAGAGGGATGCCGAACCCTTCCTGTTTACTCGGTAGAAACAAAATATCGGCAATCAAATACAAATCACGCATAATAACCCGATCTGCCGAGAGGTGCTGGCCGCTTTTAAAGACATGTTCCGCAACAATAATCACCTTATGGCGTATGTCCAACTTTTCAGCCAGACGATTCAGTTTCTTATAATAATGAACAGTCGATTTTTCGTGAGGATCGTAGGCACCGGTAAGCAGTAAGAAGGCGTTCATACCCATCTCATGAAAGGCATGGACTACTTCGATGGATTTCTCGATATTTTTTCTGGGATGCAAACGCGACGGATGCACCATAATTAAATCGGCATTAAAAATTTTTTCTTCGCGGATAAGGCGGGTCGTATGATCATCCAGTCTGAAAAAACGGTAGGGATCGATACCGTTGGGAATGACTTTCAACGGGGCATCCAGAGCATATAATTTTTTAAATTCCAGGGCCCGGCTTTCGGAAATGGCAATATAATCGATATTCGGATTATAGGTGCGTAATATATCCCACTGTTTTTCGTCAAAATCGGCACGATGGTTTTCATAGAAAAAGGGCGAATCGTGATTCCAGCTAATAACCCGGATAATCCCTTTATCAGCCAGACGATGCAAGGCCCGGGTTAAGGGCAGATTGTAAGGCATGGTCAGAACGTTGTGAGCGATTAAAACATGGAAATCACCCAATTGTCCGCGCAGGAAATGTTCGATTTCGCGACTTATCTTTTGCAAAGCCTGCCTGTTCTTTGCGGGATTCTTTTGCAACGTCATAATTCGGGAATTATTGGAATCCAATAGCGGATTTAAAGTAATATCCGCTCCTTTCAGAAAATTTCCTCCCCGCCCGGCCAGAACTTTTACCGGATGGAAATGGCGCAGAAATAGCGAAGCCTGCTGACGGACAATTTCCTCCACTCCTCCCACAATCGGCGGACATGAATAATGTAAGATGGCGATATTCTTCATACGTGTTTTTTCGTTAGATCGTTAATGCTCAAACGTATCGATTAAATGGGTTAGTTTCTGTTCCAGGACTTCAAAGGAAAAATATTTCTCGGCCAATTCATAGTTTTGATTGACCATCTTCAGCCGGTATTCCGTATCACTGAGAACACGCTGTATTTTTTGAATTGCTTTCCTGGTTGCAAAGCCCTCGATGGAAATCACATCGAATCCCCTGGGTTCGATATCGGCAATAAAGATGGAATAACGGTTCACCACGATGGGCCGACGATAATAGATCGTTTCCAAAAAGGCGTTACCGAACCCTTCGTAGCCGCTGGGATAGGTAACCAGATCGGCACAACGATAGACATCGGCAATGGAATACGATTTATGATTTACGGTGTTATCCGCACCGATCATGTGATCGATCAGGACCAGATTAACCCCCATATTTTGGGCATATTCGGTAATTCGTTCGAAGTAGTCGTTTCCTTCATCTCCGGAGGAATGCGAAATAATCAGCGCCGGGTTATCCAGCTGCAGGTTACGCACGATTTCGATGGAGCGTTCGATCCATTTGCGGGGTACAACCCGTGTCGGTTGCAGAATAAACACATCCTTAGGCTGTAAACCGACTATGGCTCTTAATTTACAGGGCTGTTCATCTTCCGGCAAGGGGCCATTGGCAAAGTCATACACATTGGGTATAATCGTATTGGAAATACCGATTCTGCGGCTCAGTTGTTTGGAAGCCAGAGAATTGATGACCACATGGCGCATGGAAGGCAGGTCACAGGGGAAAGACTTATCGAGATAATCCTGAGCGGCATTGATCAGAAAGCGATCCCGTTCCCAGTAAAAATCATGATGATGGGCAATGGTTGGCATACCCGTCTCGGCAATGAATTCAGTGATCGCCAGTCCCAGCGGTATGTTCATGGGAATGGTCAAAGCATTTTCGGGAATAATCAGGTCCAGATGAAATTTACGTTTAAATTTATAGAGGTCTTCCTTTAATTTGTCCTTGAGCTTCTGGATCGTGGCCGATAAATCGGGATTCCTGCGGGTAACACCAAACAACTGTTGCTGTACGGCCACAATTTCCGGATGTTCAAAATGGGCCAATTCGCTAAGTAAACTATAACTTTTCTTCCGATCCAGCTCTCCGGCAAAGTAGAAACAATCGAAACGATTGCGATCCAGAACCTCGGCCCATTTGGCCGTTTCCAATGAGACACCGTCCGTACCGGCAAAGCGGGTTGAAACAAAACCGACATTTTTAATGGATTCATGGGGCATGTTTCTATCCTGTCATTTAATATGATACGTGTCGGAAATTAATAAAATTTTGCGATTAATGCGAGTTATATGCGAGAAACGCTAAGATGTGTATCTTCGTTGAGGGTAAGTGGTTAAACACCGGGAAACAGAATAATTTTAATTGATTTCAAATTTATTTAGTGGGAGTAGGTAGAAGGGTAAGGAAGAAGTGTGACTCTTACGAGGGTCATTACCGCCCGTTGGTTCGGATTCCCAATCGAGTCGTTCCCGCCCATGCCCGGGCAGCCATGATATGAACCTCCCGGACTGTTGGGATGGCTTGTTTCCTGTTGATCCTTTTATATTGGTTAACCGGCTCAAATAAAGCCGGTTCGCGGAAGAAGGCTAATTCTTGCTCTGATGAAGAGAGGACCTCTTGACAACGAACTGCCCTTCCTTAACGCCGAAACGGCTACCGATCAAAGCACACTTTACAACCAAAAGAAAATAGATATTCTGAGGGATATCGATCAATCCTTCCAGGTTACCCTGACCCTTGGAGATAATCACGTCGGCTTTATTAAATACCTGCTTAAACTCTTCGGAGGACGTTTCCCAAACCACTCCGGGTGAATCATCTCCCGTTGAAATGACCTTAGCCACCCGATCGATTCCCACCATACGTGCATCTTCAAAGGTAATATCATTTATAATGGGTCCGCCGCGCACTGCGAAATAAAGTTCGGGAACATGCAGATATTGAAGAAATAATTTATCAAGCACGATTTCACCGCAGTTATCGCCGATGTAGAGAAGGGTATGCGCATCCCGTAAATCCCGCCGAAGTTGGCGTGAATCATCTATGGCAAACTGCGCATACATTACACGATTAATCGTTTCCATAATGTCCAATTGTCGTCGTGCTCCGAAATCGATGACATTACCGGCAATGGCCAGGCGCATAGCCGAATCAAATGGGTCTTTCGCCTGCTCAACCTTTTTCTCGAATTCCGGAAAACGATCAAGCATCATGCGGTTATATTTCTCTTTGATATCACGATAGGGATCCGGGATATTCAGTTGCTGCCGGATCATACGATGCATTTCACGGCCCAGCACCGGAGGAGAAAGCGTGTAGTCCGCTTCCGCCAAAAAAGCGAGTAGTTTTCGCATCAACGGTTCCTTGTCTTTTTCCGGTATCATAGCCGTATTTAACAGACGCCGGATGCTGTTAACGCTACAGGGAATACAATCCAAACTAAGCTGCATCTAGTCTCCATTCACGAAAAATTAAGAAAGCATCTTATGATTCGTTTAAATAATTCCAATTCATTCCGTATCATAGGCTTGTTGCACCGACACGGGGATTAATCCTCTTTTGGACGAAAGTTGAGCATATAAAAATAACGACCCTCAAATTCCGTTTTTAAAAGCCTCTTCGTTTCGAGTAGTGTATCCACAAGAGACCAATCGGCTTGCGCTTTTTTAAGAAATTCCCGCACGGCATCTTCACGCATGGGATGTACGGCTACAATGCTCAGTAACGCCTTTTCCACTTCTCCGGTGAAGGTAAAGGCATTGCCCTCATAGCCGGTAAGCAATTCCACCTTTGGCAAATACGCTTTAAAAATCTGGTAAGCCCGATTGATGTCCCGGACTGAAGGCGGTTCAACCCATTCTTCGGCCGGCGGACGGGTCGGGATGGAAATATAGGCCACCTTAGGATCGAGACTCTTAACAAAACGGGCTGTTTGTGTTAGTATGTCCTTGCCATCGTTTAGCCCTTTTACCAACATTGTCTCTGTTACAAGGGTCCCTTCAAAATTCTGGCTCAATTCCCGGGCACCGTTGAGTATTTTATCAAATTTTAAACGGCCGTGGGGCCGATCGATTTTCTGCCAAACCCGGGGATCAACCGTATCCATCTTTAAGGATAACCAATCGGCTTGCTGTAAAGTATTCCGCACTTCCGGCACATCTACAAGGGTACTGTTGCTGATAACAGCAATAGGGATACCAAGTGGTTTTAGTAAGCGAATCGTTTGACCGAGATTTATATCCAGAGTCGGCTCCCCGTCCGGTACAAAGGTTACATAATCAATCGTACTTCCTGATGTTCTCACCTGCTGAACTTTTTCCCTTACAGCTTCCACAATTTCTTGTGGTTGATAAAAAGAGTTGCGCTCGATTTGCAGTTTAATGGTGTTACCCAATTGGCAGTATACACAAGTTAGTGTGCAGATCTTGGGAGGAATATTGTTGACGCCCAGACTTTGTCCCAGGCGTCGGGAAGGAACGGGTCCAAATACAATTTTATTCATATCACACATCCTTAATTGCTTTTTGCAGCGCCGTAAGTATATCTCCATTGGCAAAGATGAGATGGACATTACGCTTTCTCAGCCATTGCCGCCCCTGACGACCGATCTTTTCGGAAAGAATCATCGAACAGTCGTCCATTAATGTATAGACATCCCGTGTTTTTTCATGCTGCAATGTTTTTTCATAAGGATTCGGACGGACTTCGAGAAACGTAATTTTTCTTTTTTCCCGATCCAGTTCATAAATAGAAAAACGCGCGGCCCGGCCCAGCATACCGTGGAAAATGGTTTGTCCGTCATTACTCGGAACGGCTATTTTAATTTTTTTCATATTACTCTAAGTGATAATTCTTCTCCCCGGCGCGTATCGGCACTTTCAGCCAATTTTCCGGCGGTACATAAGGACAGACATAATCCATGCTGTAAGCACACCAGGGATTGTAAGCCAGATTGAAATCCAGCATCCATTTACCGTCCCTGGTTAGATGTCCTTCATCCAGATCAATATAGCGACCGGCGCCATAAGTTTCTTTACCACAGGTCGCATCTTTAAAGGGGACAAACAGACGTTCCTCATAGGGATCACTTTTATAGGCCTGCAAGATACAATCGACCCCGTTTACCGTAAAACGGAATTCACCCCAGCGCAGCATATCTCGTAAATTACCGCCGGTATCTTCGATCTGAATCCGTTTTTTCTTTTCATGTTCATAAAGAGGAAGAATGAAACGCAGGTTGATATCCGGTGGATAATAATCCAGATTTCGAAAACGCTTGCGATCCCTTTGCGGAATAGGAGATTGTCCGTGTTCTTTAAAGAAACGATCTTTATTTTTACGATCCTGCTCAAGGCTGCGTGCCCAACGTTTGATGTTCATCATCTTGTTTTCCTCGGATCCGCATTTAAACCGACTATAATTATCCGTTTGATGTTATCTGTATAATTTTCATGAAAAATCTATTTAAAAAGGTTTGCACCCCTTTTTATTATGAATCGTCTGCTTTGGCAAACAATTCTTTTAGACAGACCCATTCAAATGAGAACATGGGAACCTGCTTCTTGTATTCCAGATAGGCCTCTCCGAATTTCTTTTGGGCCTGAGATTCCTCGACTGTCTTGACTAACAAGACAAGAAAGAACATTTCCAGCGGCGCCAAAACTATTATAAAGCTGATCGAACCCACTAAAAAAGCCATCGCCCAGGGTAAAAGGAGCAAGCCTGAATGCATGGGATGGCGCATACAAGCATAATATCCATCCGTAACCAACAGGTTGGTCTCCATGCGCGGAGCCTCTCCTTTCCGGCCGTGCCGGGCCAGATAACGGCCCGTATTTTTACTGGCTCTCAGCACCAGGCGTAAAATCAATAATCCGACCGAAAAACTCACTAAATGAAAATGAAGATTCATAAAGATAGAACGGAATCGGGCCAGATCCATATTTATGCCCAGTATCGTCCCGCCCATTAAGAATATAATCCAGATCAATACCCGATCCTAAAAGCAAATTCTATATTTGTAAAGCCTTGACCAGGTTCTGTAAACCGGCCACAGCCCGCTCCCGGATGAATACATCGGTAATATCATCCGTATAGCGGGTTTTATTGGGATTAATTTCAATAATAGTTGCCCGTCTGCGCCGTTTGGCCAGCATAGGCACCAATCCGGCCGGCATCCACACCCCGGCCGCACCCACCACTAAAACCACTTTAGCCCGATTCGCTTCTTTTAATGCATCGGTATTGGCCGGCTCCGGCATGGGTTCACCGTAAAATAAGATATCCGGTTTCAACAGTCCCCCGCACTGCGGGCAACGGGGAGGCAACTTTTCCAGGCCGATTTCATTGATCTCAAATTTCTGATGGCACTGCAGACAAACCAGTTTTTTGGTCGAACCGCATAATTCAATCACTTTACCGGCCCCGGCTTTTTGATGCAGGCCGTCAAAATTCATGGTAATAACCGTTCGGATAATACGCTTCTCCAGCAAACGTGCGATGGCCAAATGGGCACAGTTCGGTTTTGCACGACCATAATAATCATATATCCATTTCTTAAGCCAGACCCAGACCGGGCGGGCATTGGCCTGAAAATAGCCGATATCTAAAAAATAGGGATCAAATTTATCCCAACCCGAAAAAAGAGGAATTCCACTCTCCACCGATATACCGGCTCCGCTAAAGGCCACCACATAACGCGCTTCTTTCAGTATTTCTGCTGCCTTCTCGTACATATCAAACCTTTTCGACAATGAGTAAACGAATATAGTTTTTGAACCAAAAATGCTCTTCTTTTTTCTTAAAACCAGCCTGAGCTAAAATAGATGTCCAATCTTTTTCGATAAAATCAAAAGCATAGGGACATTCCACGGTCTTGAAAGGTATGCGGTAATAAAAGGGCATATCCTGTAAAGAGAATTCGGCAAAATCCAGAATGGAAAACAAGCCTCCCGGCTTTAAATTATCATAGGCATTCCGAATAATGGTTTGTCGTACTTCCTGAGGAAAACCATGCAACACAAAACTAATAAACACCCGGTCGAACGGTTCATCTAACTGAAAGGACTGATCGATACGCTGAATTTGAAAATATACATTATTAAAAAAGGCACAATTCTTTTCGAACTGGCCTTGCATAATCGGTGAAATATCCACACCCAGATAATAGCCGTTATCACCCAGGTGGGGACGCATTAAACAGGCATTGCGCCCTGTTCCGCAGCCGAAATCAAGAATACGTTCTCCCTCCCTGATCCGTAAACGGTCTATTGCCGAACGGATGAAGCGTTTATACCAACCCAGGCTCAGCACATCCAGCAATGTATCATATTTTTCCGCTTCAAAACCCTGTATTTCTACTTTCGATTCCGGATAAAATTTGCTCATACTTATTTATTCTTCTCCTTTTGACTTTCGGACCCGAATCACCACAAATGCCCCTTGTCCGTATCCCGTGTTAACTTCCTCCTGCTTCTCGATTTCATTTAAGGGATGAAAAACCGTTTGCCGATATTCGAAATCATTAAATCCGCTTTGCCGTAAAAATCGATTAATCTCATCTACCGAGAAAAAAGTGGCCTCTCCGTAAAAATCACTCTTTGCTTTATTTTGTTCATAGAAACGACCCAACGGGCTGGACAGATCCACAAAACCAACCAGAAAATAACCGCCGGGTTTTATAATCCTGGCCGCTTCTTCAAAAGATTGTTGCACATCATCGACAAAACAGACCGTAGTGACCATTAAGGCGAAATCAAAACTGTTGTTTTCGTAGGGCAGGTGCTCGGCAACCCCATTTTCAACCTTTATTCCCCGTTTTTCGGCAATCCTGCGCATGGCAGCCGAAGGTTCCACCCCTTCACGAATATGCAGAGGAGCCGCAAACAGACCGCTACCCACACCGATCTCGACTCCACGACCTTCCGGAAGTAGCTGTCTCACCGCTTCGAGCTCCGCTTCGTACACAAAACGGTTTATAACAAACCATTCCTCATACTGCTCCGTGTGAAGGTCAAAACTGCTTGTTCTGGCCATCCTATACCTCATTCCAGGAAATCAGAAGAATGGCTCCGCCTTTCGAAGTAAACGGACCATGACTGGTATTGGCCGGAAAAAATTGATAAGTCCCTTGAGAATATATTTTATCCCCGATTTCATATTGTCCTTCGAGGACGTAGTGTTCTTCATTACGGGTATGGGTATGACCGCTTATTTCGAAACCGGCTGGTAAGCGTAATATGACCGTTTGACCCGCTTCATCCCTGCGCAATATTTTTATCTCGGTTCCCTGAGGATAGCCTTCGGCCTCCTGCCATTCCAATTTATTAGTATCTATCGTAATCTGCTTCATAACTGCCACCCTTTTTAAGTCAAACCGTTTTTTGTTTTAGCTTCAGTGCTTGCAATGTATCCCTTATCCGATATTTTTCAACCGTAGAAGCATAATCGATAATTAAAACCCCATTCAGGTGATCGATTTCATGCTGAATAACACGCGCTGATAGACCATTGAGTTCATACTGTACTTCCCGGCCCTGAACATCGATCCCTTGCACCAGAATAGAATCATGGCGATCCACCGTGACCCGGATATCCGGCAAGCTGAGACAACCTTCAGCGGCATAAGCCTGGCCTTCCGCCTCCCTTATTTGAGGATTGATCAAAGTGATCAACCCTTCTCCGATATCGGCCATGATGATACGCTGTAAATATCCCACCTGGGGAGCGGCCAAACCGATTCCGTTATAACGATACATGATGTTGGTCATGGCTTGGATCAATTCATTGACCGATCCGTCCACAGTATTCACGGCTGCGGCCTGACCCCGCAGTACGGCGTCGGGATAGACCTTTAACTGATACCCGTTGATCATTGAAATCTATACTCCCTTTTGCTGCTTTTGCCGTTTCTTATCCAGCAGATCATGATGATAAGAGCCCTTCCTCAATAGTTTGGCTCCGCATTCGGGACACCGTTCTTCCTGACAGGGTACTCCGCGATGATGCGGTGCTTCATAACCGCATTTTGGGCAGATACAAGTACCTCCCCGGCCCATGGTATGAGTTCGGTTTACTGCCATTTATTGTCTCTCCTTTATTTCAAACAGGTTTCCGTTAAAATCTTTAATAAATACCGTTATGCCCTGCTCGCGTTGAATCCGGTTTATATCCAGCCCTTCCTTTTGGCAGCGCTCTAAAAAGCTATCCCGGTCACGGATTTCAAAACAAATATGGTTAATGGCGGTAGCTACCGGAATTTCCGCATCTGCTGTAAATACTTCGATCCGGAAATCACCCTTTCCGAAAACAAACACATCCAAATCCTGGGGGATACCAAAAATTCCTTGCGCCAAATCGGCCGGCACGGTAAAAGTATATACAAGGTCCAGGCCGAGAATACGGCCATAAAACAGCTCCGCCTCTTTCCTTGATCGATTATGAACCGCTACATGATTAAAACGTACCTCAACCGATTTCACTTCAATCCCCTTTTCGGAATCGCTTGAACAGGTATTCGCATAAGCTTTAAGCGATGAAAATGCCTTCTAAATCGAACCTTTCCAGTTGGCCTGCGATAAAGCAAAAAAATTATCCCTCGCTTCCGGTGTCATTTCAAAAAACTGAACATTCAGTTGCAAACCCAGAGCCTCGATGGGGCCGCGGATGCTTTCCACCAGAGCATTTTGAACGGCAGCGGGGATGCCGAACATAGGTAGAGCCATGGCCACTTTGGCTGTATCCCCTTCAACGGCAGCATCGATAATCATCCCTAGATCCATTAAAGTAACGGCTATTTCCGGATGTTCCACTTTTTCAATCGCTTTCAATACATCTTCACGTGTAATTTCTTTGCCCACTTTTTTATCCTATTTCGTTTTACATTTAATCTGTGCTCTTGATTTAGATTCTGGGACCCCTCATTGGGAAAATCGCGTATACATGCTGTTCTTACTCACTACCCCAATAAAAATATTCTTTTCGCCCTTCATCCTTATCATAGCGAACCGAGGAATCGTAATTCGCCCTGAGGGACATTTCTGTATCCGCCCGACAATTGCCGACCGTTTTGATACTGGTCGGGATAAAAGGCCATTCCTCTTTTTCAGCCAAGCCGAGAGCTTCATCAAAGGACGATGCTTTTACCTTTTTCAAGCCGATGGCTTCAAAACGGCAATACACAGCATATTCCGTTTGTTTCATGATATTCTCCATCCTCATTTTATTTAGGCGCGAACCATGGGTGTACCACATTTGGGACACTTCATGGCATTACAGGGTGTGCCTGCCTGATGCGCCACCCGTTCTCCGCAAGAGGGGCATTGGCAATAACCCTGGGGACCTGATCCTCTTCCGCCCCCTTGTCCCATCCCCTGGCCGCGACCGCCTCCCTGTCCTCTGCCACGTGCAAACATAAGCTGTTCCCTTCCTTTTGAAATTTTATTTTAAGTCGAGTCTTTCTGCGAAAATCTTAGAAAATTTGGCCGAATTATTATTGGGCATCCCAAACCACAAATAAGACGGCTCCCTTTTCTGATGTAAAAGGGCCGTGTGTGAATCCCGGAGGGATGAGCTGGTAGGTACCCGGCCCATATTCAATGCCCTCAATTTCGTATTTTCCTTCCAGGATATAGTGTTGTTCCGTTGAGGTATGGGTATGCGCTTCCATTTTAAAACCCGCCGGAATTTTCAGCAAAATTGTCTTTTTACCGTGGTCATCACGCAATATTTTACTGAACGTACCCTGGGGATAACTCCTGGCCGGCTGCCATTCCATCTCATTACAATTGACCATGACCTGTTGCATAATTCCTCCCTTACTTTAATTAATTATATCTTCCGGATAGCCGGTATCAGGTCCTGGCGCATACGCTCCGCTTCCGAGCGCATTTTTCTTAACTCATCCTCTGTCAGCGGAACCCGGATATCCTCTTCTGAAAATGGAACGCCTTTCATGCGGGAAATGTTCAGATGCAATTCCATGATTTTCTCTGAATGGGTGAACATCAGATTATCAGCTGCTGCTTCCAATTGTCCCATCTTATCCTCAAAGACATTGTTGCTTACGGTAAACAGACAATGCTCATGATCCCTGACCATCTTCAGTACTACCTGAAACAGTGCTGCACTATACGTCGGCGAAAAAAGCAAGATATTCAGGGCCGAACCAAAAACGAGAGCAGGACGCTCCGATTGGGGCAGCATTCCCCTGGCCTTCTTTATGGCCGTTTGCCAGACATCCGCTTTCAACAGATTGGCTTTAAACTCATCTTCTCCGACTTCTTGTATAGCCTCAAGGGAATAATCGAAATCCACATAAATAATCTTTCCTTTATAATCATCGGCATGAATCCCATAGAGAGCAAGCATCTTTTCATTGTATGACCGACCGGAGTTGATCAGAAGCTGAATGATGGAACCTTCCTGCTTCAGCCAGGAAGCCAGCAGCATAGCGCCGATTAAAGGTTTGCCTGAACCCCCGGGTCCACTGATTAAAGTGGAAGAAGGAACGGCCATTCCTTCGGGTAATATTTTTTTCAGCCAATCGTACTCAATACGAAAACGGTTCATCCCTAATCCTTTCGATAGAGAACTCATACTACTTTTTAGATGCATAAATCGTAAAAAGTGTACAACATTTGTTAGCCAAATATAACAAACAATGCTTTCTTTTGCAATGTACGGTAATCCAAAAATGAAAAATTTCAGGTTTATAGATTAACAATCGAATAAGCGATCGCTTTCTGAAGAGCAGCAAGTTCCAAGAATGCTTCAATCCTTAACCACATTTCGGAATTTTCCATTTTATTTACATATTTTTTTGGATATTGCAGGATAATAGACTATGTTAGCTTGCTGTAATCGAATAAATAGATCATAATTAGAAAAAGAGAACTAATGGTAAACACAAAAACATTTAATGAATTGGGGCTTTCATCCATCCTGTTGGAAGCCGTTAATAAAAAGGGCTTTGAAGAGCCAACCTCTATACAGGCCATCACAATCCCGGTAATGCTTCGAGACGATACCAATATTATCGCCCAGGCCCAAACGGGTACCGGTAAAACGGCGGCCTTCGGATTGCCTTTAATCGAAATGATCGACACCGATTCCAGGACCGTTCAGGCTTTAATTCTTGTTCCCACCAGGGAACTGGCTATTCAGGTATCCGAGGAAATAAATTCACTCAAGGGAAGTAAAAGCATCAAAATCGTTCCCATCTACGGAGGACAATCGATTGATCAGCAATTACGCCGCCTGAAAAAAGGCGTACATATCGTAGTCGGTACACCGGGCAGGGTGATTGATCATCTTAACCGGAAAACCCTGAGAATCGGGGAAATTGAGCATCTGATTCTCGATGAAGCCGACGAAATGCTTAATATGGGATTCATCGATGATATGGAAGAAATAATGAAATATACCAATCCCAACAAGCGCACCTTGTTGTTTTCGGCTACTATTCCCAAAAAGATCCGGGATCTGGCCCGAAAGTATATGGATGGGTATGAACTGCTGACCGTGAAGAAGGAACCCTTAACCACAACCTTAACCGAGCAAATTTACTTCGAGATCAAGGCCGGTGACAAGTTTGAAGCCCTGTGTAGAATCGTCGATCTTGAAAGCGCTTTCTATGGATTGGTTTTTTGCCGCACAAAGAGTGATGTTGATTCCGTGGCCAATCATCTGATTGACAGAGGCTACGACGCGGAAGCAATTCATGGCGATATAACCCAGGCCCAGAGAGAGCGTACTTTAGAGAAATTTAAAAAGGGGAAAATCCATATTTTGGTGGCAACCGATGTGGCCGCACGCGGTATCGATGTCAGTAATCTTACCCACGTCATCAATTATTCTCTTCCTCAGGATCCGGAATCGTATGTGCATCGCATCGGACGGACAGGAAGAGCCGGACAGGAAGGAATGGCCATCACCTTTATTACACCCAGCGAATACAAACGTTTGATGTTTATCCAACGCATGGCCAAAACGGAAATTAAAAAATCAACGGTACCCCGGGTAAAAGATATCATCAAGGCCAAAAAAAGAAAAATTTATGAAGACCTCAATGCAATTCTTGAAGAAGAGATTGAAGAAAAATATTATAACTGGGCCGAAAAGCTGATCGAAAATAATGATCCCGCTCAAATCCTGGCCGCAATGCTGAACTATTGTTTTGAAGAAGAGCTCAATCCCGATACGTACGGCGATATAAAAGAGATCGGTGCAAAAGGCTTGCCCCTTGACAAGCAGGGTAAAACCCGGCTTTTCATCGCACTGGGTAAGAAGGATAAAATGAATGCCAGAAAATTGATCGACCTCATCATGAGCAGAGTAGCCATTAAGCCTAAACAGATCAGTGATATCCAGGTATTGGACAAATTTTCATTTATAACCGTGCCCTTCTCCAAAGCGGAAAAAATCATAGCTAGTTTCAAGGAAAAAGGGCGGAAACCTTTGATTACCCGCGCCCGGAATTAATATTCGTTCTAAAAGCGGGATACAGAATAGATAAGCCGGTAAGGGCTAAAAACCAAAAGCTGATTTTTCGCACCCTGCCGGCTTAATTAAGAAGATACCTGAGAAGGCAAGTTTACATGGCGTCGATTATACTATTCAGTATAGGACTGGGTCGCATGGCTTTGATGACCTTATCCTCATCCGGCCAGTAATAACCCCCTATATCCACCGGACTTCCCTGGGCAGCCAGAAGTTCTTCGTTTATCTTAGCTTCACTCCCGGTTAGTTCCTGAGCTACTTTATTGAATCGGCTTTTCAAAGCTTCGTCCTTGTTCTGTGCCGCAAGCTCCTGAGCCCAATACATGGCCAGATAGAAAGTGCCTCCCCGGTTATCCTGCTCATTTACTTTACGGGATGGTGATCTGCCGTTTTCAAGATATTTACTGATAGCCTGATCCAGCGTTTCGGCCAGAACAGCCGCTTTTTTGTTGCCGGTTTTTTCGGCAATCATCTCCAGAGAAGGAACCAGAGCACAGTACTCACCGAGGGAATCCCATCTGAGATGACCTTCCTGCAGGAATTGTTGGACATGCTTGGGTGCCGAGCCGCCGGCGCCGGTCTCGAACAGTCCGCCGCCCTTCATCAGGGGAACGATGGAAAGCATACGGGCGCTGGTACCCAATTCCAGGATAGGAAAGAGGTCAGTCAGAAAATCACGCAAGACATTACCGGTAACGGAAATGGTATCTTCTCCGCGGCGAATCCTTTCCAAAGAAAAACGCATGGCGTCTTCCGGTTTCATGATTCGAATATCAAGACCGCTCGTATCATGTTCAGGCAGATATTTCTTTACTTTTTTAATGATTTCCCGGTCATGGGCCCGATTATCGTCCAGCCAGAAAACAGCCGGGGTTGCGCTGACTCTGGCCCGTTTTACCGCCAATTTTACCCAGTCCCTGATGGGATCGTCTTTAGCCTGACACATGCGGAAGATATCGCCCTTTTCAACGGATTTTTCCAGAATCACTTTACCCGATTCATCTACCGCCCGAATTTTGCCTCTGCCCGGTGATTCAAAAGTTTTGTCATGGGAACCGTATTCCTCCGCTTTCTGAGCCATCAGTCCCACGTTGGATACCGTACCCATGGTGGCCGGGTCGAATTGACCGTTCCGTTGACAGTCTTCGATCACTTCCTGATAGATGGTGGCATAACTGCGATCCGGAATCATGGCCAGCGTATCCTGAAGCTGATTTTCTTTGTTCCACATCTTACCCCCATCCCGGATCACAACGGGCATGGAGGCATCGATGATAATATTATTGGGTACATGAAGGTTGGTGATACCCTTGCTGCTATCGACCATGGCCAGGTCCGGTCGCTTCTCATAAACAGCATTGATATCCGCTTCGATTTCCGCTTTTTTATCCGCCGGAAGTTTATTAATTTTTTCCAGTATATCGGCCAGACCGTTATTGACATTGGCACCGATATCCTTTAGCGTTTCGGAGTGTTTCTCAAGAGCTTCTTTGTAATAGACCGAAACCGCATGTCCGAACATAATAGGATCGGAGACCTTCATCATAGTCGCTTTGAGATGCAGGGACAACAACAGGTCTTCCTTTTTGGCGATATCCATCTGCTCGGCATAGAACTCCCGCAGGTCTTTCACCTTCATTACCGTGGCATCAATGATTTCTCCCGGTAAGAGAGGAAGGGTTTCTTTTAAGGTGCTTACGCTTCCGTCGTTTCCGACAAATTCGATTTTGAGCACGGCCGCCCGATCCATGGTTTTTGATTCTTCATTGCCGTAGTAATCCCCGTGTTGCATATGTGCTACCCGTGTTTTGGAACCGGTTTTCGGCCAGGGCTTCATCATTTTGTGAGGATTCTTTTTGGCAAATTTCTTTACGGCAGGAGCCGGCCGACGATCCGAGTTGCCTTCGCGAAGTACCGGATTCACAGCCGAACCGAGAACTTTTGCAAAGCGGTTTTGCAACGCTTTTTCGGCCTCATCCTGCGGCTCTTCGGGATAATCGGGAATATCATATTCCTTGTCCTGTAACTCTTTAATCGCCCTTTGCAGTTGTGGAATGGAGGCACTGATATTGGGCAATTTAATGATATTGGTATCGGGCAATTGGGTAAGTTCACCCAGTTCCTGCAGGTAATCCGGCATTTTTTGCTCTTCAGTCAGATTATCAGGAAAATTGGCAATAATTCTACCAGGAAGGGAGATATCCTTGGTATCCACTTCAATGTCCGTACCTTTGATGAAGGCTTTTATAACCGGCAGCAGGGAATAGCTGGCCAACAGGGGCGCTTCATCGGTCTTGGTCCAAAAAATCTTCGATACTTTCATGGTTTATCCTCGATTATATTGTAATATTGAATTTGAAAAAGATTTCATTCCCGAATATGATTTTCGGTGTTTCTGCTTATTCTGTCTCACAAAAACCGGTAAACAGATCCGAAGATGGATAGGATCCGATCGTCAGTTGGACCCTTGTTCGCACCCAAGTTATAAAAGAAAGAGTATATAATGCAACAAAGACTATATCGACCCGATGATGAAGATAAAAACAGGAGGGTTGTGCAAAAGATTAGGAGGTTGGTCGAGAGCCCTGTAGCTTCGGGAATATATCTGTTACGCCTATCTTCCCCATCCCGTGTTTTGACCAAGAAAATGATACTGATCAGATAATCGCACCTTCTTCAACTTTCAGCCTTGTAAATCGCTCTTCCCGATTGGCAAGGCTGATCTTTCCTTTCTTCCGGGAAAATTGTCCCCGCCCCGATTGCTTAAGATTATTTATTAGGTTAAATTTACAGAAAAGAAAAACAGTTTCGGAAAGGGGATATAATGCGAGTCAGTTCGGTTCAGCAAATGCGTGATCTGGATAAAAATGCGATTGCTCGCTACGGAATTACCCAGGAAATGTTAATGGAAAATGCCGGCCAGGCGGTTTACTTCACCATCCTTCGCCAAATGGGTATGGAGCATAAAAAATTTGTCTTTTTTTGCGGTGGGGGCAACAACGGCGGCGATGGGCTGGTTGTAGCCCGCAAAGTACACTCCAATGGCGGCCGGGTTACGGTATTTCTGCTAAGTGATCCGGCCAAATACAAGGGATCGGCCCTGCTCAATTATCAGATCGCTCAGAAATTGGGGTTTCCTCTATACCGCCTGCAATCCATAGAAGAGGCCGTACAGGCCCTGCGTGCAGCCGATGTTATTGTGGATGCGATTTTCGGCACCGGACTGGACCGTCCTGTGGAAGGTATTTACAAGACACTCATAGAGCAAATAAATCAGTCAGGAAAAACCATCGTCAGTGTGGATATTCCTTCCGGAGTGAACGGTAATAACGGCCAAATACTAAGCGTGGCAGTCAAAGCGGATTATACCATTACTTTCGGTCTGGCCAAATATGGTAATCTGCTCTATCCGGGTTTCAAATATAACGGGAATCTGTCGGTTACTCATATATCCTTCCCACCCGAACTGTACAACGAGGAATCTATAAAGGTATCTTTAAACATACCTCTTCCTTTACCGATCCGCCGGGCAGATGCGCATAAAGGGAGTGTAGGCAAGGCCCTGTTTATTGCCGGTTCCGGCCGCTATTTGGGCGCTCCCTATTTTTCGGCAATGAGCTTTTTAAAAAGCGGAGGCGGTCTGTCTTTTCTGGCCACTCCACAAACCGTTTCATCCCAGATCGTTAGCAACGGACCGGAAATTATCATTCGTCCCCAACAAGCTACCGAGCAAGATAGCCTGTCTCTGAAGTGTGAGGACGATTTAGCCGAATTTGCCGCTACAACCGATTTTGTTGTACTGGGGCCCGGCCTGTCCCTGGCTCAGGAGACACAAACTCTGGTCCGCAATCTGTGTAGAAAAATCCAGCAACCGTTGCTTATCGATGGAGACGGATTAACGGCTATGGCAACGGACGCGGATTGCTTGCGGCAACGTCAGGCTGTTACCATTCTTACTCCCCATCTCGGAGAAATGAGTCGCTTAATCAATAAGCCCATCGAGGAAATCAGCCGTGATCCGATCGGTATTTTACAGGAAACCTGTCAGGATCTGAGGGCTATCATTGTTCTTAAAGGTGCTCATTCCCTGATCGGTTTACCGGACGGCCGGGTCTTTATTAATCTAAGCGGCAACGCCGGCATGGCCACCGCAGGTAGCGGAGACGTGTTAACCGGAACCATTGCCGCCATGTACGGATTGGGCCTGAATGTGGAAGAGGCCGTAAAAGCCGGAGTATTTATGCATGGCCTGGCCGGTGATCTGGCCGCGGAAAAGATCGGTGAAGACGGGATTACTGCCGGAGACCTGCTTTCCCATTTGCCGCAAGCAGTAGTCAGTTACAGAAGCCAATACACGACACTGCTTCGTGAGGGTTATGGCAAAGTACATCTGATTTAATCCGGGAATGAAAATTTTTGCAAAGGAGGTCCTTATGTCCAGAGCAAAACAAATTGTGACGGAATTGCTATCCAAAGCCGATATAAAAATCAACGGGGATCGCCCCTTCGATATTCAGGTTCATAACGAAGACCTTTACGATCGGGTGCTGAAACAAACCTCACTCGGTCTGGGCGAATCTTACATGGAAGGCTGGTGGGATTGTGAGGCCTTAGACCAGTTATTCGACCGTATTCTGAAAGCACGCTTAGATGAACAGGTGCAAGGCGATTTAAGCATTCAACTTAAAATCCTGAAAACCCGTCTTTTTAATTTGCAAAATCGAAAACGCGCCTTTGAAGTGGGCAAAAAACATTATGACGTCGGCAATGATCTGTATCAGCGCATGCTCGATAAACGGTTAAATTACACCAGCGCTTATTGGCGGACGGCTAAGACTCTGGATGAGGCCCAGGAGGCCAAGCTGGAGCTGGTTTGCCGTAAATTGAACTTGCAGGCCGGGATGAAGGTGCTGGAGCTGGGCTGCGGCTGGGGTTCCTTCGCCAAATTCGCCGCCGAAAAATACGGAGTGGAAGTGACCGGTCTGACCGTATCCAAAGAACAGGTTGAATTAGGACGTAAACTTTGCAAAGGTCTGCCGGTACAACTGGAACTGGCCGATTACCGTACCGCCAACGGACAATATGACCGGGTGATTTCCATCGGTTTAATGGAACATGTCGGTTATAAAAATTACCGTACCTATATGGATGTAGTTAACCGTACGCTTAAGGAAGACGGAATCGGATTCATCCACACCATCGGCAGCAATCAAAGCGTGACTACAGCCAATCAATGGACCACAAAATATATATTCCCCAACGGCATGCTGCCTTCTATTGCCCAATTGAGCAAGGCCATGGAGGGATTGTTTGTGGTCGAAGATTTACACAATTTTGGCCCCGACTACGATAAGACTTTAATGGCCTGGTACGCCAATTTTGAGGCGGCCTGGCCGGAGCTGAAAGACAAATACGGCCAGCGCTTTTACCGCATGTGGCGCTACTATCTGCTTAGTTCGGCCGGCGGTTTTCGTTCGCGGCAAACCCAGCTCTGGCAAATCGTTTTCACTAAAATGGGGCAACCGCAACCGGATTGCCGAAAAATTTGAGAAGAACCTTAAGGTAAAAATCAGTACCTACTTATGATCGAAAGCGAAGTTATCATTATCGGTGGCGGCCCGGCCGGTTCGGCCTGCGCCTGGCAGTTGCATCGGCACCAAATTCCGGCCCTCATCATCGATAAAAGTACCTTTCCCCGCCTTAAGCTTTGTGCCGGTTGGGTCCAGCCGCGCATCTGGCGTCAGTTACAGCTAGGCCCTGAAGATTATCCGCATGGGTTACTTTTATTCAAGAAATTACATTTTCATTTTTATGGACATCATCTGCCCGTACCAACCCGCCAATATTCGATCCGGCGTACGGAATTCGACCGGTGGCTGTTGGAACGCAGTGCGGTGGAAGTACACCGGCATCGCGTGCAACACATCCGCTTTGAAGACGGTTTTTACGTTATTGACGATCGCTATCGGAGCCGATACCTCGTGGGCGCCGGGGGAACCAACTGCCCCGTTTACCGCACCTTCTTCAGGAACAGCCAACCTCGCGAGGAAGAGTTGCGCATTTCCACGATCGAAGAGGAATTTCCCTATGATTACCGTGACAAACGATGCCTGCTCTGGTTTTTTGAAGACGGTCTGCCCGGGTATGCCTGGTATGTACCTAAAGCAAACGGCTATCTGAATGTGGGAATCGGCGGACAATATATAAAGTTACGCGCTCAACAAAAGACCATTCGCTCCTACTGGCAACCTTTCGTTGAGAAATTAAGAAAGTTGAATCTGGTGAACGATCATCCCTTTCATCATAAGGGATATAATTATTATCTGCGCCGCAAGCAGCCTGTTGTCCAGAATGGTCGTGCATATATAGTGGGGGACGCTCTCGGTTTGGCCACTATCGATATGGGTGAAGGTATCGGTCCGGCAGTGGAAAGCGGCATCCTGGCCGCCAAAGCCATTATTCAGAATCAGGCCTATACCATAGGAACCATTCCCAAGTATAGTTTCCCCCGTATTCTTTTCCCCCGTTTGTTACGCTGATACGGCCCCCATTAAACAACAGCGGGTTTAAAATAAGAGTATCCCTTCGGGTTAAATAGCACTCCCCATTTTGTTAAATGCCCCACTCCAAAACAGCTTTACTTCACTTCGGGAATCTCACTCAATAGAAATATCTGTTTAATTGCCTGTTTATTCAGAACTTAATTAGAATGTCACGGATTTTGGCACATGGCTTGTATATACTGCCACGAATTCAATAACACTAAATAAATCATCTAACACATTTAAGGAGAGAAAGATGAATATCGAACAGATCGAAGGAATCGGCCCGGCTAACGCGAAAAAGCTGGCCAAGGCAGGCGTTAAAACCGTAAACGCTATTTTAAAAAAGGGAGCAACTCCTCAGGGTCGCAAGGAAATCGCACAGGCTTCCGGTATCTCGGAAGAAAAAGTACTGGACTATGTCAACATGGCTGATCTTTTCAGAATTAAGGGGGTTAGCACCCAGTATTCCGAACTGTTAAAAGCAGCCGGGGTAGATACCGTTAAAGAACTCGCCCAAAGAAACGCCCAGAATCTGCATCAAACCATGGTCGAAACCAATGCCGCCAAAAAACTGGTACGGCTGGTTCCCGCCAAAAGCATGGTTACCAGATGGGTAAGTCAGGCTAAAAAATTACCAAGAGTGATTAATTACTAAATCGTTATTAATTACTTCCCGACTCTATGCCCGGTTAAGCAGACCGATTAATCTTTAAGTCTCTTATGACCGATGACGGGTGCTTTCATAAGAGACTTAACCGGGCATTTCATTCCCTCTTTTAAATTTTCGATTATTATTTTCATACTACGTTTCATATTTCCATGCTATCAAAATAATCTTAATCCACTAATTTAGACTCCGGCGCTTTGTTTATTTTAGGTTTTAACTTAAACTGTTGGGGACGCTCTTTCAGCACTCTTTTCAGCCAGGTTTGGGGATACCCAACTTCGGCAGGACGCCCCGCTTTTTTCTGAACATAACCGTCGTTATACTTGGCAATAATATGGCGGGCAAGCGCTTTCCACCGTTCCGTCACCAGATTGACATGGGAATAGGAATAATCATTGAGAAATTTTTCCATCAGCCGCGGATCGCTTCGGGCCAGTTTAACGGCTGTCTCTTCCACGGCAGGTTGAAGCTTTAAAAAGGTCCCTTCCAATTCGGACTGGACTTTCCGGATATCCCTGATCATATAGGAATATTTCAGATTGGCATAATTGGCAACCAGATTAAATACCCACCAGGCCGAATCCCAGTTAAATTCAGACAAAGAACCTGTTTTCAAAGAGGAAGGCAACTCATCGATACTACAATAAAGGGGCATATAACAACTGGTATAAGTATCGTCCAGACCATACCAAAGCACTCCCCCTACGCCATCCGGCAGCCAGGAGCGGGACTGGGATACGAATGAAAATCCGGTTTGCTGAGTCGAAACGGGACGTTCCCAGACATAGTCCACACTATCCACTTCCCAGGCAATGGGGCGCCAGCGATTGGGTGAGCCAAACGGCCCGGCATCGATCCCTTTGGTCATATCGAAAGGGGTTCCTTCATAATGATCGCGCATCAAGTTGAATACATCGCTCACTGCCAATTTATGGTCCGGTTTAATCCATAACGGATAGGGCTTGGCATCCGGATCACCCCGATGATAGGCGGCCGAAAATTTTTTTGAAGGTGCGGCACGTCGAAAGATACTCCAAACTCTCGTATCGGAATAGCGCCGGTTCCGCGGCGTATCGGGACAATAGGCTTCATTAAAACGAAAGGGCTTTCCCGAGGCGGGGTCGTAATATCCCCGGGTAATAGCAAAAGAAATTACATTTTCGGAATACATACAATTTTTAGGATCGTTCAAAGGAAATGTACCGATGCGGGATTTGTTGGCATGGCAACTGATATAACCGTCCGGAATACGCAAGGCCACCCATTCCGCGCCCTTCCCGCCCGGGCCCGGACCGATCATTTCCATGATCCAGGCTTCATTGGGATCACCAATTGAAAAAGTTTCCCCCGTGGAAGCATAGCCGTAACGGTCCATCAAATCGGCAATTACTTGAATAGCTTCTCTGGCCGTCCGAGCCCTCTGTAAGGCCAGTTGCATCAAGGTCCAGTAAGGCAAGAGCCCCTGCAGATTACGTAATTCTTCACGGCCGCTAAACGTGGTTTCCCCAATTACCAACTGATGTTCGTTCATTAAACCTACCACTTTATAGGTATGGGCCGGCTGATGAATCTTTCCCAATAACTTGCCGGACCAGTTGCGAATTTCCATGGAATCCCCGGGTTGATGATCTGCAGCCGGAGTGATACGGGCCCTGGGAAGAAATTCACCGTCACAGGAGTAGGTAATCATTACCGATTTATTTTTACTGGCTCCTTTGGTCACTAAAATATTGGTACAGGACCAGGAGATAGAAGTAAGAACCAGAATCCAGGATAAAAGCTGTACGCTAAAAAGGGAAGATCGTTTTAACATCATTTGCTTCCTTTCCGATATTTATAAATCATTAAATCTTATCGCGATTCGTCAATCGTCGAATGAATTGCATATTCAGAACCGGTGTGGCGCCTTTTTGACCGACAACAAAAGCTCCCAGGGCATTGGCTAACGTTAATGCGGATTGAGGCGTCTCATGATTCATTAAAGCATGAAGTAACCCGGCCAGAAAAGCGTCTCCTGCACCGACCGAATCCACTACAGAAACCGCAAAGCCGGGATGTTCGGCCCGAATGCCCTGATCATAAAGCAGTACACCCCTCTCGCCCCTGGTCAAACAGATCGAAGCACAATTAAATTTTTCGGCCAGATTTGTTACACTCCGCCCGGGATCGTCTTTGGGCCAACCCTGCCAACGGGCTAGCTTTTGCAATTCCTGCTCGTTCAATTTAATCAAATCCGCTCCTTCTAACAATTCCTTTATAGTATCCCAATCATAATAAGGTTCGCGCAGATTCATATCGAAGACATTCATTTTTGAATAGGGTAAAAGAGCTCGTATGGTTTGACGAGAACGGGGCGAGCGTTGCGCCAGACTTCCGTAAATAAATATATCCGATTTTTGTGCCAAAGAGATTAATTCTTTATCCGATTCCGGTGGGATATCGGAAATCCTGTTGAATATATGCCTGATTCAGACCCGCTTTTTGTACTTCTTCAAGAGCTTGCCGACCCGGTTCGTCTTTACCGACCCGGCTGATCAAATCCACTTCCCGGCCCAATTGCCGAAGGTGAACCGCAACATTGTAGGGAGCGCCCCCAAGATATAAGCCGTCCGGCAGCTCATCCCACAGGATTTCACCGATACATAAAAAACGGAAATCATCTCTTGAATTCAATATGTGTCCTTCCAGATGGAATTGAGTTCCCATATTTGTAAACCGTTTACTTTTATCCCACCCCGATTTGCATAGACCC
>Ga0256841_1001014_pt1 | contig 26068 bp, 21 predicted proteins | sample 356308metaG_FD_185971 | JGI IMG/M metagenome (GOLD analysis project Ga0256841, IMG submission 185971) | Hydrothermal vent microbial communities from Mid Atlantic Ridge, Atlantic Ocean - 356-308 | ecosystem: Environmental > Aquatic > Marine > Hydrothermal vents | place: Atlantic Ocean: Mid...
GCTGGAACGCAGGTCCGGCGCCTGCCTGAAGCCCCTAACCCTATGATATTCAGGGACAGGCCGTGGCGCGCCGGCCCGCAGACGGCGTTGCCCCATCTTGCTGTAGGGTGGCTACAGCGGCGATGGGCCGCCTTGCTGCGAACCGGCACGCCACGGCTGAATACGATATATAGTGTTGCCGGGTTAATAACTTGAAGCCGGCCATTCGCCCCCCGTATACTCTTCGCCTATCCCTAATCAAGGCCGTTCGCATATGGCCAAGGCAGACAGGCAAGCGATGACCACACTCTCCTTCAATCCGCCCGTTCGCACGTTGATGGGGCCGGGCCCCTCCGATGTGCATCCCCGTATCCTGGGAGCACTTTCACGCCCCACCATCGGACACCTCGATCCCGCCTTCGTGGGGATGATGGAGGAGACCAAGGCCCTGTTACAGTATGCCTTCCAGACCCGCAACGAACTGACCATGCCGGTCTCGGCGCCGGGCTCCGCGGGGATGGAGACGTGTTTCGTCAATCTGGTGGAGCCTGGCGAGAAGGTCATCGTCTGCCAGAATGGTGTGTTTGGCGGCCGCATGAAGGAGAATGTGGAACGTTGTGGGGCCACACCAATCATGGTGGAGGACGCATGGGGACGCGCCGTGGATCCACAAAAGGTGGAGGACGCACTGAAGGCAAACCCCGACGCCCGGGTGGTCGCCTTCGTGCATGCCGAGACCTCGACCGGCGCCCAGTCGGATGCGGAAACTCTCGTGCAGATCGCCCACCGGCACGACTGCCTTACCATCGTGGATGCGGTAACCTCCCTGGGCGGTACGCCGGTCAAGGTGGATGAGTGGGAGATCGATGCCATCTACTCAGGCACCCAGAAGTGCCTCTCCTGCACCCCGGGAATTTCGCCGGTGAGCTTCAACGAACAGGCGCAGGAAAAGATCCGCAACCGCGATCACAAGGTGCAGAGCTGGTTTCTCGATCTCAATCTGGTCATGGGCTATTGGGGCAGCAGCCAACAGCGTACCTACCACCACACGGCGCCAGTCAATGCCCTCTATGGCCTGCACGAGGCACTGGTGATGCTGCAGGAAGAGGGCGTGGAAAATGCATGGGCGCGGCACCGGAAAAATCATGTGGCCCTTAAAGCAGGGCTGGAGGCCATGGGCCTCTCGTTTATCGTGCCAGAGAGTGAGCGCCTGCCGCAGTTGAATGCCGTTTCCATTCCGGAGGGTATCGATGACGCCACGGTTCGCCGCCGCCTGCTCGACGAGTTCAATCTGGAGATCGGCGCCGGCCTTGGCGCACTGGCGGGCAAGGTCTGGCGTATCGGTCTGATGGGCCACAGCAGCCGGGCGGAAAACATCTTGCTCTGCATCGCCGCACTGGAGACGGTCTTGGGCGACATGGGCGCTCCAATTCAGACCGGCGTGGCGCTGGCGGCGGCGGAAAAGTCGCTGCAGAGCTGAACCCCTGGCCGGCCTCTTCCCCAAGACCACCCGATGCGGAAGCTGCGGCGACAAGGCCCCCTGCATCGTCTGCTTCTCATTGTAGCCGCCGTCAGTCTGTTCATGATCGGCTACTACTGGGGAAATCAGTACAAACAATCGGCGCGGCCGAAGCTTTCCGCCGTGATGCTGCGTCCCCCGGTGGTGTTACCACTGGAGGGGCTGACAGATGCCCGCCACCGGCCGTTCGATGCGGCGCGGCTGAAGGGGCACATCAGCCTCATCGCTGTCGGTGACAGTAACCGCCAGGGAGGACGGACGCTGCTCACCCGACTGGTCCGCATCCGAAATCGACTGGTGGATCGTCCCCGACTTCAGAAAAGCATTCTGATCGTCTTCATCGATACCACCGGTGGCGTCTCCGCGCCAATGGCTGACCAGTTGGCGGCCTATGGTTCTGGATTCCTGGGCGTTTCCGGAGATCCCGATGCCCTGATCCATATCAGAAAGACACTGGGAACCGATGGAGACAAAGGCGCATCCAGCCTGTTTCTCGCAGACCCTGAAGGCCGCATTGTGGCCCTGTTTCCAGCCAGCCAGGCCGTGGACGCCATTGCTGCAGACTTGAAGGCATATGCCGATGCCTATCGGTAATCAGATATGAATTCACAACACCCCGACACACAGACGGCAGCTACCTTCGGTGACCGGCTGTTTGCCCTCCTCCAATACCCTCTGCCCCATCACCTGCTTTCACGGGGGATGCATGCCCTGACGCGGGTCGAATGGTCACCACTAAAGGACCTGCTGATCCGCACCGCGATCCGGGTCTACGATATCGACATGAAGGAAGCCCTGGAGAATGACCCGGGACACTACCGCTCCTTCAACCACTTTTTCACCCGTGCCCTGCGCCCTGAGGCACGTCCACTGGAGGCTGATGAGACTGCCGTCATCTCCCCTGCCGACGGTACGCTCAGCCAGATTGGCGCCATCCGCAACGGCCGTATATTTCAGGCCAAGGGCCGCAATTACGGTCTTGGCGAACTGCTCGGCGGCGACACCGTATGGACCCCACGTTTCGAGGATGGGGCCTTCGCCACGGTCTACCTCTCCCCGCGGGACTATCACCGGGTCCACATGCCTTTGGACGGCGTACTGCGCAAGATGATCCACGTGCCGGGCCGTCTGTTCAGCGTCAACCCCAGCACCACGCGAACCATCCCCCGCCTGTTCGCCCGGAACGAACGGGTGGTTTGCCTGTTCGAGACCGGGACGGGGCCAATGGCCGTGATATTGGTGGGGGCGATCTTCGTTGCCAGTATCGATACGGTGTGGGCCGGCGCCATCGCGCCCCGCTCTCGGGCCACCACCACGTGGCAATATGGCGAACCGTCCCCCGCAGTCCCACTGGATCGCGGCGCCGAAATGGGGCGATTCAACATGGGCTCCACCGTCATCGTGCTATTCGGCAAAGAGGCGGTGCGGTGGAAGGCCGCCTTGCAAGCCGAATCGCCGATACGCATGGGCGAAACGATCGGACATATCGAACAGGGTATGTGGGTGTAGAAACTCCCCGCTGGGCACGCTTCGATACCCGCCATCACCGATAGCGGGCTACGCCCGTTCCAGGGGAAAGGCCAGTACCTCACGGATGTCTCTGGCACCCACTTTGAGCATCAACAGCCGGTCGAGCCCCAGCGCGACGCCCGCTGTCGCTGGCATTCCCGCCGCCAGCGCCTGCAGCAACCTTTCATCCAGAGGCCGTTCTGGGGTCCCTGCCATCGTGCACGCCCGCTGTTCCGCCCTGAAACGACGCCGTTGTTCCTGCGGGTCAAGCAATTCGTTGAAGCCATTCGCCAGCTCCATGGGACCGACATAGAGTTCGAATCGCTCCGCGACCGGTGGATCATCGGGACGGATACGGGCCAGCGCCGCCTGACTGGCGGGATAGTCGTGGATGAAGATCAGCCGATCTGGCGGCAAGCGGGGCTCGATGACATGACTCAGCAAAAGGTCGAGCCATGCATTACGGGACGCCCCCGCCATTCCCTCTGTATCCACTCCGAATTCGCGGGCGCGCATGGCCAAGGCGTCCGACGGTGCATGAAAGGCATCGATACCGAGGTGATGATGGAACAGATCGGCGTACGTCCAACGCTCTACAGGCATCGCGGCGCCCAGGGCGGTCTGCACCAATTCAGCCACCTCGCCCATGAGGCGCCGATGGTCGAAACCCGGCCGGTACCACTCCAGAAGCGTGAATTCGGGATTGTGGCGCCGGCCATATTCACCATTGCGAAATGCCTTACAGATCTGGTAGATGGGACCACTGCCCGCCGCCAGCAACCGCTTCATGGGAAATTCCGGGGAGGTCTGCAGGTAAAGCGTCCCTTGCGGCGGCGCATGGGGGCCCGCGTAACGGGTAACGAAGGGATCGAGCGCGGGGTCCGTGGTGGCGTAGCGGGAACATAGTGGAGTTTCCACTTCCAGCACGCCCCGCTGGGCAAAAAAATCACGCACTGCAGCCATAAGCGCTGCACGCGCGCGCAAGGTCTCCATTCGGGCGACAGGCCGCCAGTCCGGACTGTCCACCGCCCGGTTCAGCCCTCTTTGGCGCGCGAGACGTATTCGCCGGAGCGCGTGTCCACCTTGATGGCCTCCCCGGTCTGAACGAATAGCGGAACCCGCACCACCGCCCCGGTCTCCAGGGTCGCCGGCTTACCGCCGCCGCCCGAGGTGTCGCCCTTGAGGCCAGGGTCGGTCTCGGTGATGGTGAGAATCACGAAATTGGGCGGTTCGACGCCAATGGGCGAACCGTTCCAGAGGGTCACGGTGCATACGTCCTGATCCTTGATCCACTTCACCGCATCCCCCATTGCGGCCTTGTCCGCGGTATACTGCTCGAAACTCTCGGGATCCATGAAGTACCAGTATTCACCGTCGGTATAGAGGTATTGCAGGTCGGTCTCCAGGACGTCCGCCGCCTCGACGCTCTCGCCAGACTTGTAAGTCTTTTCGAGCACCCGGCCGGTCTTCAGGTTCCTGAGCTTCACCCGGTTGAAGGCCTGGCCCTTGCCGGGCTTTACGAATTCGTTTTCGATAATGGAACAAGGATCGCCGTCAATCATGACCTTGAGGCCGCCCTTGAACTCGTTTGTACTGTAAGTCGCCATGTCATCCTCACGATACCATCAGATTGCGGCGCCCATGATACCGCGAAGCAGGGCGGGTTGGCAGGCCGAACTCGGTCGGGCCGTCACCTCGCCCGCCGAACTGCTGAAGATACTGGATCTCGACGCGGCCCTCCTGTCCCCCGCCGTGCGGGCTGCGCAAACCTTCCCCCTGTGCGTCCCTCGGGGGTTTGTGCAACGCATGGAAAGCGGCAACCCCAACGATCCCTTGCTGAGGCAGGTCCTGCCCCTTGGCGCCGAGCTCGTCCCCCAGCCCGCCACATTTTCCGCCGACCCGGTGGGGGATCTCGATGCGGCAGCCCGCCCCGGTCTGCTGCACAAGTACCATGGCCGCGCCCTGTTGATCGCAACCGGCGCCTGCGCCATTCACTGCCGTTATTGTTTTCGGCGTCACTTTCCTTATGGAGATCACACGCAAGGCCGTCTGTCATGGGAAACGGGACTCGCCCATGTCCGCGCTGACCCCTCCATCCATGAGGTCATCCTCAGTGGAGGCGACCCGCTGCTGCTGGACGATGGACGCCTGAAGGGATTGGTGGATGCCATCGGCGCGCTCCCTCATGTGCGCCGGTTACGCATCCATACCCGCCTGCCGGTGGTGCTGCCGGAGCGGGTAACCCCTGCGCTCGCGGAATTGCTTGGACAGGTGCGGTTCAACCATCCGGTGATAGTGCTCCACGTCAATCACGCCAATGAAATCGACGCCCGGGTTCGCCACGGGTGCGCCATCTTGAAGGCAGCGGGGGTCACGTTGCTCAACCAATCGGTGCTGCTACGCGGCGTGAATGACAACGCGGACACCTTGGTGTCCCTGAGTGAATCGCTTTTCGACGCGGGCGTCCTCCCGTATTACCTCCACCTTCTCGACCGGGTCGCCGGCGCCGCCCACTTCGAGGTGCCCGAAGACAAGGCGCTGCAGATCCATGAATGCCTGCGCACGCGGCTTCCCGGATACCTTTTACCCCGTCTGGTCCGCGACGCACCCGGGGCTGCCGCCAAATACCCCCCCGCACCATGCTGACCCTGCCCGACGCATTACCGCTTCCGAAGCGATCCGCCCCGAACCAGGATATGGCGTTCCTGCATTCAGGAACGCTGCAACACTGGCTCGATGTCCACCTTAAGGACGACGATCAGGCGGCCGAAAGGTTGCTCACCCTGCTGCAGGAGATCAACCGCAGCCAACTCGCCTTCGATCTGTTATGCGCACACGCACCGCTCCTATACCCCGCGATACAGACAGTCAGCCAGCGCTTCGAACAGCACTTCGCCACCTACCCATTTCCTCTTCCCGCCACCGCCTATTCGCGTGCCGCGATGGCTCGGGAAATCCTCATCGAGTTCGCGCTGCTTCACAAGCGTATTGCCGCCGAGGCCACCGATGAATCCGCCCTGGGCGGCGCCATCGAGAACATGGTCAGGCTCCTCGGCCGCGTGCTGTTCCAATCATCTCTGCTCTACCTGTCCCCACCGTCCGGGATATGGCGCGAACTTCACGGCCTTCTCCAGATCACGGAACGGCTTCCGCTTGCGCTCCCGGAGCATGGCGCCACCCTTTCCGAATATTTACGTATCCTCACCTTCGCCGCCGCCGCGCCTCACCGTATGCGGCCCGAGGAGATGATTCAGATCCAACCCCTGCTCATCGATTGGTGCCAACACGTGCGCCTTGCCCCGGTAGGAAGACCGGCCATGGAAATGCCATCCTTGCTCATCGATCTGGAGGCGGACACTCCCGCCCAACCCGCCACCGTCCACCAGGACCAGACCGATGGACAGCGATACCGGCGCCTGGATCTTTCAACCCTGCAAACACACCTTCGCAGCATGGCCGAACATGATCCACAGGCATTGCCCATACCCTTCCCTCTTTTCAAGAAACTGATACAGGCTTTTGGCGCAACACCGGTACGGGGTTTTTTTCGGGTACAGGGCACACTTGCCCTCCAGTCGTTTCATGGAATCAAAGGCGTGCACGAACAGATCGCCCAACCCTCAGACAAGGGCGTAGTCTCCCTACGCCTGGTGAATGAAAGCGCGACAGGGTATTGTGTCGAATGGGACGATACCGTGCCCCACCCCATCTGCATCGGCGAGATTGCCGGAATCCGTCAGGAACGGGCGCCGGACAGGCTCTCCGTAGGGGTCATCCGCTGGATGCGCAACTCCATCGTGGACAGCCCGCGTGTCGGCATCGAGATTCTCTCCAGCCGGGTACAGGCCGTCAACGTTGACAACGGCACAGAAGCGGGGATGGAAGCGCTGTTATTGCCCGCCGTGCGCGCCACCGGGCGTCCCCAGACCCTGATTCTGCCAGCGGCCAGAAACCATAGCGGCGACCGCCTTCTGCTTGCTGACAAGGACGGCGCATCCCCTATCCTCCTGACACGCCTTTTGGAATCGACACCGATCTTCGATCACTACCAGTTCGACACCCTGCAAAACCGGCAATAGTCGACCCTGTACAGTTCCTCTATAATGGAACTATAGGGGATAACCCTGAGACTGCGGTTTTGGTCGGCGAGATCTGGATACCGCTGATATATACTGTGGAACCTGAATACGCGTAATGGAGAACCGTGAATCAATGGACAACCCGACAAGGGCGATCAACCTGATCGTCGTCGATCCTTCATCGGAACGGGTGGAGGGCGTCGCGCGCCTCTTGCGAAACCGCGGTCTGGCAGCGCATCCCCAGGCCGTCAATGAACCCGCGCGACTGTACAGTCTCCTCTCCCCCGATGTCGACCTCATTATCTACAACGCCGATATAGCCGGCATGAACATTGCCGAATTTGGAGAAATCTACCGCGCATCCGGCTCCCGGGCCCCTGTCATCGCCGTCTCGGAACACCCGAGCGCCCAACTGTACCGCGGGGCCATTGCCTCGAGTATCCACGACGTGGTTGCCATAGCGGATATCGACCATCTGGAACTGGTGGTCAGGCGCGAGCTGGGCCACCTCAAATGCCGCCGTGAACTGGATCAGACCACCAGGCGTCTTCAAGCACTGGACAAACGCTGCAACACCCTGATTACCCATTCCCGCGACGCCATATGCTATCTGCAGGAAGGGGTATTCACCCAGGTGAACGCCAGTTGCCTGTCGCTGTTTGGTTATCAGGCGGCCGACGAGATCACCGGACTCCCGCTGCTGGACATGATCGCACTGGAAGAGCAGGACCGGATCAAGCCCCTGTTCCGCGCCATCATGCTGGGCCAGCAGAGTGAAGCGGAACTGACGACCCGTTGCCTGAGGCGGGACGGGTCCGAGTTCGACGCCCTTCTCGAACTCACCCGCTTCGAGATCGACGGGGAACCTTCTGTCCAACTTCGCATCCACAAACGCCGAAAGCCAACACATGCCGAACCGTTGCTGAGCCTTGAAGCACACCGGGATGCGGAAACGGGGCTGTTCAACCGCGCCTATTTCCTGAAACAGTTGGAACGACGGATCGACGAGAGCGATACGCCGCCCGATGGGGTGGCGCTCCTCTATATCGAACTGGACGGATTCCGTCAGGTCCGGCGTCAAATCGGACTTGCCGCCACTGACCGCCTACTCAAGGATGTGACCCGCATACTGCTACAGAGCAGCAGGCCGGAAGAACTTCTCGCACGTGTTGGCGATCAGAGTTTCGTTCTTCTCGCCGACCGGGAAAGCGCATTTGCCATCAACACATTGGCGGAAGAGATCTGCAGATCGATCGCAACGACCGGGTTCCACGACACCTTCGAGCCCATTCAGCTGACATGCAGTATCGGTATCTCCTTACTGGCCAAGGCCATACGGCTTCGCAGGTCACCCTTCGAACTGGCCATGCGGAGCTGCGAAGCAGCGGAAGAGAACGGTGGCAATCAATTCATCTTCAGCGCCGGTGACGAAGACCTGCAGGAAAGAGATACGATTGTGCCAAACTCGCTTATTCATTCGGCCCTGGAGCACGATCGTTTCCGTCTCACCTACCAGCCCGTGGTGAACCTTCGCGGTAACAGCGCCGAGACCTTCCTGGTGATGCTGCGCCTGCTTGACGATGAAGAAAACGAGATAGCCGCTGGCGATTTTCTCAAGCAGGTGGAACACGCGGGATTGATGGACGCCGTGGACCGCTGGGTGATCGAACACAGCATCATGGAACTGGCGCGCCTGCACAGCCAGGGGCGGGACGTCCATTTCTTCGTAACCCTCTCCAGCGCCTCGCTGAACGACCAGGACCTGCCCCTCTGGATCAACGAAAAACTGCGCCAATACGGTACCCAGGGCGCTTGGTTGACGTTCCAGATGCACGAGCAAGACGTCCGCAACTCATTCGACAAGGCCGCGCATTTCTTCGAGGACTTGAAACACATCGGCTGCCAGTTGGCCATCGACCGTTTCGGTCTCAAATCCGGACTCGAATCACTCGTACACCATCTCAATGTGGACTATGTGAGACTGGATCCCAGCTTCATGAAAAACCTTCCGGAAGATGAGAACAAGCAGGAAAGGCTGGCGCAACTACAGGAGCAGATCCAACCCTTTGATGTAAAAGTGATCGCGGCGTCCGTTGAAAATGCAAGGAGCCTCTCTATACTCTGGAAGCTGGGAGTCAACCATATCCAGGGGCATTTTCTGCAGGCGCCCTCACCCGCCATGACCTACGACTTCCAGTACGTCTGATCCAGCGTTTTTTCAACTGTTCGCCACGCCATGGGGCACATGGCCCGTCGCCACGTGCTGACGGGCAGAGTCGCAATGCCCTTGCTGGTCATCGAAAAAGATATCCGCCCCGAATGACTTGAGAAAAGGCCCCTTTTCCATGCCACCCAGAAACAATGCCTCATCGATGCGGATATCCCAGGCACGGAGGGTGCGGATAACACGTTCATGGGCGGGGGCCGCCCGCGCGGTGATCAGGGCCGTACGGATCGGTGAATCCTTGGCGGGCAACAGGGACTGGAGATGGTGCAACGCCGACAGAAACCCTATGAACGGACCACCCGCAAGCGGCGTGCGGGCCGAGGCCTTCTCGTTTGCGCTGAAGGCCTCCAACCCCTTGAAACGGTAGATCTTCTCGGCCTCATCCGAGAACAGCACTGCATCACCATCGAAGGCGATGCGCAATTGATCTGAAGGCCCCCCGGACATCTCACCGCTGCTCGGCAGGATCGTCGCCGCGGCCAACCCCTTTTCCAGCGCGGTACGCACATCGTCAGGATTCGATGACAGAAAGAGATGCGCACCGAACGCCGTGGCATAACCATAGGGACTGGAACCCCCGGTAAAGGCCGCGCGGCTGATCTCCAGACCATGGGTCTCAATGGAATTGAAGATACGCAAACCGGTATCCGCACTGTTCCTGGACAACAGGATCACTTCCACACGGGCGCGACCTTCCAGCAAACCATTCAAGGCCAAAAGTTTACGCACCAGGGCAAACGCCACCCCCGGCTGCAGGAGATCGTCCTCATGCTCGATCTGGTAGCGGCAGTAGGCCTCGATCCCTTCCTGTTCAAAGACACGATGGGATTCATCCAGGTCGAACAACGCACGCGAAGAGATGGCAACGACCAGATCCGCCTTGGCTTTATTGTCACCGTTGGACACTTAAAGAAACCTGCTGACCGCTTCGATCCAATCGTAATCCACCGCTACCAGGGCATGAACGTATTCATGAACGACATCGGACGACTGACGTTGTGATTCATTACGGCGAAATCATTGCGTATATTATGGGTGGCATACGACATGGATTCCGTGGCCTTCGTAATAACCTGAATGGCCTGATCCATGGAATCGATATTGGTCAACATCGGCTCCAGGGTACTGACGTCGCGGGATATCGATTCGACACTGACGGCCATGGTCCGCACGTTACTCGAAAGCTGGCCCACGTTGTCAGAAATGGCCTGCATGTTGCTGGCGAGGACTGTCATATTTGAATCCACGCTGATCGCCAGGTAATGCACGTCTTTCGCCAGGCTGAAAATGAGATAGAATCCGTATGCTGCGAGAATGATAAAGGCAAACAAGGAAGGATAAACAATCATCTCCCAGCGCCGCGCACTGTTCTCGAACGCGAGCGCCAACCGGTCAACGGAAACAACATCCTGTTGGCCAGCGCTCCCAGCGTCCGGGATGGAATCCGTTTTGGGGCTCGAAGGTGCCTTGATACCCGCTATCTTTTCTTTATCCGACATGACGCTTCATCTTCAACTTGATCTGTTACAGGAACCGCCTCAATCAAAAGCCTATCATAATTTCGGTTATTCTCAAATTAGCTTATACGCACATTAAAATACCTTAATAGACTAAATGGAGGTCCCGACTGAATACGGTATATATTGTTGCCGGGTTAATAGTAGTAGCGGCATCGCCCCTGTAATTTTCAACCACCGCGGGCAAAAGTGCTTCCGCACGCATCAGCGGCGCGGAAGATGCTGTCCGGAATGGGAAATCACGCCTGATTCCAGGCCTTCGATGGCTTTTATGAGCGCCCGCGCCCTGCCCTCTTCCCCTTTCTTCATCAGCACTGCGACCGCACGAGAATAGGCCTCTATGGCGGCCTTTGCATCACCCATCTCGACGTAGACATTGCCCAGTTCGCCGAATACGTCCGCGTTATCTGGATACTGTCTGGCCAATCTTCGGTATTCCCGGATCGCGCCGGCAAGATCCCTGTTCCAATAAGCACCGCGCGCCATGGAGAGATCGGCCACAGCATCTCGTGAAGGCCGATCCCGCCGCGCTGGCGCCACAGGACGAAAATGGTATGACGGCGTATTCTCACCATGCCCGACGGGGGGCGCTGAGGTTTGTGCCTGCTGCCTCGCTGGAGGAACCAAAGCTGGAACGTCCGATAGGGGTTCGCCCCCGTCTTCTCGCGATTGCGGCGCCGGTGCTGAAGCAGATAGCGGCGATTTGGCAACACTGTCGGAGTGGGGGGCCTGGTCGGGGACGGGGGAGAGCCGGCGTTTCCGCCGATCCGACGCGGGCGACGGAGGGCGCGCCTGGGTTGACATCCCTCTGCCTCCCGGCCCCGGAAACATCTCGTCCCACTGAAAGAAGGCGTATGCTGCCAACATCAGAAAGCCCAGCGCCACTAGATGACATTTCAGAAAATGGAACGCCGCCCTCACCCGAGCCCCTACGTTTTATTTCACGAGATCGGGATAGAGGGCGGCCGCCAATGCAGTGACCTCGCGTGCACCCCGCCCTCTGGGATCCAATTCAAATACCGCCAAGCCTTCACTGAAGGAACGTCGGTAGATAGTGCGTTGCGCAAGCCGCGGCTTGATGAATTTTATACCGGGAAGGGATACCAATGCAGCGGCCGCTTCATCCGTCTCCCTGATAGCAGGATGGGTATCCGCCCGATTTATGAACCCAAGGATCTTGAGTTTGCTCTTTGTTTCGAGCGATCCCACAAACTTTATGAATCGCTGTGTTGACCATATATCCGCTTGCGAAGGCGGCACGGGCACGAGAATTCGATCGGCCATACAGATGGCCTTTTTCATGGAATCCAGGCTTGCGGTGCCGATGTCGATAAGCGTCTCGTCGGCCTTGCCGAGATGTTTCTTGTTGTCCAGAACCGTCCTTTTCAGCACATTGATCTGCGGCGTATAACCTTCTTCGGCCCGCACGTCGGCAACGTCCGTCAAGGTTGCCTGCGGATCCGCGTCCACCACCTCTATCTCCATATCCGCCATCAGCAACCATACGGCAAGATTAAATGTCACCGTACTCTTGCCCGAGCCGCCTTTGAGGCTACCCACGACTGTAATCACGCCTATACTCCCATGGATGTATAACGGATCCAGGAACTTCGAATCGACACCGCTCAATACCGGGACATATTGAATGAACCCGTCAGGCAAGGCAAATGCCACACGCACTCAAACAGCGCGGCCATTGGCGTCTGAACATGTATCGAACACCCATGTGGCAAACGGACCCATCCAGGAGCCTGTCGGATTTAGCCACTCGAAGTAAAAACCACTGGGAGCGAATCCAATCCATTTGTCGAGCAAGACGAACCGAATTGATCGATCTCCAGGGATTTACAGCCGATCAGTGCTAAACCCGACAGGCTCCTTAAGGTTCCTATTTCGGTATCAGGGCAACGTGTTCAGATCCACCTGGGCAACAGGATACCCCCAATAAGGACGGTCGCGCCGCTGACTATTGGGCGAAAACCCCTTGTTCCCCTGCGCATCCCCATGGCCGTTTGAAACGACCGGCAATACACTTCTGTTTCTCCCACTGATATAGGGGAGGTAGGGCCTTCTGGTCATACCCCTCGCGTAGGCCGGGGCCATTGGACGAAAAACGTAACGTGGCGCATTGCCCCAATACGAGGGCCTGGGCGCGGTGTGACGGAACGACGGGGCGTATGGACGAAACCGGTATCCCCGCGTACCGAAGTATCCGGCACTGCGCCGATTCCAGCTACGGCCCTGCGCGACCGGTGGCCGCCACCTCCATATACGAGGCGCATGCCGCATACGATCATAACGCCGATTGAGGCCCCACGCATGGGCATCGGGCATGGGATTCGCACGCCAGGCAGCCGGACTTTTCCGTTGGATATATCCCATCCGGCTCGGTATGGGTCGATAGGTGACACTGGGCATGTAGCGCTGCCCATTCACCCGCCGCGCCACATATCGGCCACCCGCCTGGGAAGCCGAACGTGCCATATTCCGGCCGACTGGCGCGCCCATCCTACGAATATTGCCTTGCGCAACGCCGGGACGAAGCGAACTAAAACCATTGGCCATTCCTGGCCCCCGTCTCCACCCATACCTCATAGCGCCAGGATGGGGGTATGCACCGACCCCACGCGGACCGCCGGCCCCCATCTTTCCAAAACCCGATGACGACATGGTGTTTACAGGACGCCAATTCCAGTTAGGCGCCGTACCCCGCGCCCCCTGATACCCTCCACCCGGAAAACTGCTCATCGCGGCCACAGACAGCGTTGTACAGGCCAGACCGAACCCCGCCATCACAGACTTGATTTTTATCGATGATACTTTCATTGAACTCCCACCTCTTCATTACTTTATATTGATTTGACAATTGTTTTATTGAGCGGCGCGCGCTCTTGGCGGCATTCCCCCACCCGCAGGGGCAGGCGCCATCTTCTTATATCCTGCTGGAAGCGTAAAAAGGTCATCCGGTTGCACGCCCTCCCGGATGTTGATCATCTCCCGAACGAACCCTCCTGGAAACTCTTCACGAACCGCCAACTTGAGCCGCGGGTCGTACCACTGATAGGTACGTTGTGGAGGGTTGCTGCCCTGGGAAGAGAGCAACTCCCATTTTTCGACCGTGCGACCATTCAGTTTTTCCATGCCAAGGAATTTCATCTCCGATTTCTGCCCCCCTGGCATCTCCATCCGCAGCGGCATGCCTCTTTCCACATCGATCCACTGCATGCCCTTCGCATTTTTGCCCTTTGCAGCGAAGGTGATTGCCCATTTGATGGCGTCCCTCCCTGCAACCTTTTCATGGCCAAGATTCTTGCATTTTGCATTTTTCAGCAAAGCACATGGATTCTTTTCTGCAGGTTTTGTCATCGGCGCCTGGCCCGGCACCGGGCGCTCCATATAAACCCGCTGCGCCGGATAGAGCATCCACTGCACATGCTTGCTGTTGTCAACGATATGGATGATCTTCTTTCCGTCTCGGGCCATGTCCGTACGCATCCTGCCCTTGCTGACATACACCTTTGCCTTGGTGGTTCCCTGGGGCCCTTTCTGAATCATGTCCGCCGAGAACGACGGTACATCGCTGACGTCGGCCCACAATGGCAATCCCGATAACAACGCCATCATTGAGACTATGACGAATGATGCAAGATGGGTTCTATTCATTGTTGCCGGTCTCCTCCTCATCTGAACTGTTTGTCTGTACACAAGGGATCTTCGGAACCCTGGAGCCTGCCAGCCCGGATTATTCATGAAATCGCTCGCACCCTTGCTTGATCCTTGTCCGCACAGGGAATTTTCCTTCCTCGGCAATACAGCCCGTATTCCACTCGGTCGGAAAATCCCCTGTGCGGACAATTCTCTGTGCAATCATCGCGGCGATTCATGAATAATTCGCCCCAGGAGTCCGTCGGGTTTAGGTGATCGTCGCAAGCATGGTGGGCCTACGCAGCGAAAAATCGAGGAAAAATGGACCGCTTTCCCACCAGTGCAGTAGATTAATCCTAAATCCGGCAGACTCCTAGTTACAAACAATTTATGCCGCGAACTCACGGATATCGATTCGTCTGGTCAAGGCCGCCAGACCCCTCGCATAGCGTATCCGCTTCGCCCTTTACGAATCTTTTTCCTCTCTCCAGACACGGAACCGCAACCCTCTCTTCCCCCCGTAAACCAAAAAGGGAGCGGACTCAGTAACGTGTCACGGAATCATTTTGCCAACGATCGCCCATCGGCAAGGCATTATTGTCGGGCGAGGGGGAGATATCGCCGTTTTCATAGGTCCAGAGGTGACGCGGATCACGGCTTGGTAAAGGGCGTCTTGGCTGCCCAGTCCCTATATTACCCCCCCCCGTATAACGTCCCACTGAAGAGCGGGAGTGATCCAGTGGCCGAAACCGGGGCTGTTGATAGCTCCATCGGCGCGTTACCCGTTCCTCAGCGGGATATTGAGTATCCGGTACAGTTCCGGCCCATCCACTGCCTTGAGTTGATGGACGCATCGGGTAAGGAGCGTCTGGTGAGCCTTGCGGCCACTGAGGAACCGGATAGCCGTCTTCCGCCAGTTGTCGGGAGCGATAAGGAACATGCCGCTTGCCCCTGTCCTTTTCCGGGTTGCGAAACCGATACCCCCCAATGTTGACACCACCAGCCCCTCCACTTGAATAAGGTACCGTGGCAGGCGGCACGGCGACTGGCGCCCGGTAGTCTGGAATCGACGGTTGATACCGCCGAGGATCATAGATAGGCGGATTTTGCATCCCCCCCATACCCACCGCCCCCGGGGGCGAATAGGAACCGCGTCTTTGTGGTATTACCGGTCGGTAGCTGGAACGCTTTTTGGCTTGAAGAGCGGCTGCGCGCTCCCCTTCACCCTTAACAGGCGTGCTCCCATCATTTGTCCACCACTGATATGCGGCCGGACCGAACAACACGGCACCGATCGTAAACCCCAGAAGGACAAGCATTAACGGCGACTTCTTCATCACCAACCATCAATTTTACCACTAACACCATGAATTATAGCAGTATTAGAAATATTTAACAGCTTTTTTTCCCATCCGTTCTATTCCAGACCGCTGTCGTTCCTACCACTCACGGCCTTCAGGCGGATCCCGCGACGCCCTGTACCCTTTTCCGTACCCGTCGGCGCCCCTTTTCCAGCAGTATCATGTGGTTCCTCTGATGTCGCCCGTTTAGCCGTTGCCTTGGCCTTTTTCCTCGAGACCGGCCGCTGCTTGCCTACCCGTTTCTTGGTGCTGCCCCGGGCTTTTTTAGGAGACGAGGATTTGGCAGGCTCCTTCCCCTGGGTGGTCTCTTCTGAAGCAGGCTTCTTACGCGCAGACACCGTTTTCGGGCCAGATTTCTTTCCGGTCTTCGTCTTCTTGACCCTCACATCCTGTTCCAGCGCGGTTTTTTTCTTCACCCCCGCCTTCGCGGTCTTGGCCGGCTTCACCGACATTGCCTTGTCTCCCGCCGACTTTTCTGCGCCAACCGCCTCCTCTACGGGCTTCATCTCCACTGCCGTTTCGCCCACCATGGCTTTTGCCGCGACCTCTGGTTCCGGCTCCAACACGCCTCCAGGAGAGGAAACAGGCGGTGCGCTACCTGCGGGCGGAACTGCGCCTCCATCGCTCCCCGAAGCATCCACCGTCGACGACGACGTATCAGAGGTTGATACTTTCGCCGTCCTTTTACGCCTGGACAGTAAGGATGCAATGATCACAAAGGGCGCACGCACCAGATAGAAAAGCATCTGCAAAACAGTGATGAATTTGGACCAAATGGCGATGGCAACGGACCGCTTTGGCGGAACCGGGGCCGCCTGTGCCGCAACCTCGGACGGTTCTTCAAACGCGCCTTCACAGGGAATCACCGCCCCCTCCGGCATGCCCGCCGCTGCGACTTCACACAGGGCTTCACTGGCCGCGATGCAACCGAGGGGAATCACTATCAAGGTGAGCACCGTGGAGACCAGCACGCCGGATGCAAGCGAGATTGCCATCCCCTGAAAGATAGGATCGGTAAAGATGACGCTGGAACCGCACACCAGTGCCAGCGCCGTTATCATGATCGGCCGCGTTCTGGCTTTGCACGCACGGATGACGGCATCTCTGACTGGTACGCCTTTTTGAACTTCGTGGACCGAAAAGTCGACGAGAAGAATCGAGTTACGAACGATAATACCGGCGAGTGCGATCCAACCGATCATGGATGTCGCCGTGAATGCCGCTCCCATGATGGCGTGCATAGGAATGATGCCCAGCAACGTAAGCGGGATAGGCGCCATTATCAGAGCCGGGATACGGAAGTTCCCAAACTCCCATACCACCAGGATGTAGATCAATACCAAGGCGACCATGAACGCCGCCCCCATGTCGCGGAACGTTTCATAGGTCACAGTCCACTCACCCGCCCATTCGATTGCCGGTGTATCGTCACTGGCCGGTGGCCCTATCCAGGACGTTTCGAGTGGCGTCCCGGCCGGTGTCTTGTAGTCTTTCAGGAGATCTTCAACCTGCAACATGCCATAGACCGGCGCAGCGAGACGTCCCCCCACGTCCGCCACCACATACTCCACATCCCGTAGGTCCTTGTGGTAGATAATGTCGTCCTCCGGCACCTTTTCGAAATGCCCCAGTTCGCTTAATGGCAGAGTCGCACCCGTCCGCGAATGAACGGGGAGATCCCCGAGCCGGGCAATCTCCGACCGCTGCGCCAGGGGTACTTGAATCACAATATTGACAGGCTCATGCCCCGCCCGTTGCTTGATATCACCAAGCGTCGTCCCGCCCAGCGCCATGGCAAGATTTCGGTTGATAGCATCGACGGAGATCCCCTGTCGAACGGCCTTTTCCGTCTCCACATTGAAACGCCAATACTCGAAGGGATCACGCAGATAGTTATCCACGTCCCGCAAGGATTCGGCACGCGAAAAAATCTCGGTCAGATCGCGCGTCACCTGACGACGAAGCTCTGCATTCGGACCATGCACCTCCGCCACGACGGACTGGAGCACAGGAGGACCCGGTGGCATCTCCACAACGGCAACATGGGCGCCCGTGCCCTTGATCAGTTCATCCACCTCCTGGCGGGCCTGCACCGCGATCTCATGACTGGTCCGCTTGCGCTTGCTCTTGTGCAACAACTGCACCTGCACTTCGCCTTGCCAGGGCTGGTTACGGAGGTAGTAGTGGCGAACCATGCCGTTGAAGTCGAAAGGCTTTGCCGCCCCCGCGTAGACCTGCAAGGCGGTCACTTCGGGCAGCGTGCGCAACTTTTCCGCAATGATGTGCGCCATATTGGCCGTGACCGGCAGCGCTGTGCCCTCTGGCATATCCAGCACCACGGAAAACTCGGGCTTGTTGTCCAGAGGCAACATCTTGACCGCTACCCATTTGGTGTAGAAAAACGAGCAGGTGAAGGCGAAAGTCCCCCACATCATCAGCCGGAAAAGGAAACGTTTGGCGCGGCTGTCGATGAGCGGATTGAGCACCCTCCTGAACAGTCCTTCAAGGCGTTCCGCGCCCGCATGCTCGCGCTTGCCCGCCTTTTCTAGATACCGCATGCTGGGCCGCAACCAGGGAGAAATCGCCAGATAAGGGGTAAAGACAAAGGCGGAGAAGAGGGAAACCAGCATGGCCACCGAACCCAAGGCCGGGATCGGTCCCATGTAGGGCCCCATCATACCCGTCACGAAGCCCATGGGCATCAGTGCGGCAATAACCGTAAACGTTGCCAGGATAGTCGGGTTGCCCACCTCCCGAACCGCGTCGATTGCGGTCTCGGCATCGGTCTTCTCTTCCTCCAGCCAGCGGCGGTAGATGTTTTCGACTACCACGATTGCGTCGTCCACCAGGATGCCGATGGAAAAGATGAGCGCAAAGAGACTTACACGGTCAATGGTGTAGCCGGTCAGCCAGGCAATGAATATCGTGAACAACAATACAACGGGAATGACCAGCACGACCACAATGGCCGGCCGGAAGGCCCGAAAGGCACCCAGAACCAGAAGAAACACAAACCCCGTGGCAACGAACAGCTTGAAGATGAGTTCATTGACCTTGTCGTTCGCCGTCTCGCCATAGTTGCGGGTTACCGCCACCTCGACATTGCTCGGGATACGCTTATCCTTCAGCTCCTGGGCACGCTTGATGATCTCGTTGGCGACCGTAACCCCATTGGCGCCCTTCTTCTTCGCGATCGCTATGGTCACCGCGGGCGCGCCAACGGCCTTTTCTTCCGACTCCGCAGCGGGGCCGGTATAGAAAGAGACGATATGTTTGGCATCTTCAGGTCCCCGCACAACGCGCGCCACATCGCGAACATAAACCGGGGAGTTATTGAAAGTGCCCACCACCAGACGTTTGATATCGTCTTCATTGCGCAAAAACGCGCCGGTCATCACCGTGAAATGCGTATCCCCCGCTTCGACCCCTCCCGCCTGCTGCTCGCTGTTGGCGGTGCGGATGGCATTCGCCACCTGATCCAAACTGATCTGGTAGCCCGACAACTGCTCGGGAAAGACCTCCACCCGAACCTGCTCCCGGCGCCCGCCGACGACGAACCCGCCACCGGTATTCGGGATCTCCTTCAGCGCCTGCAGGAGATCCAGCCCCAGCATGCGCAACTGGCCATCATCCACATCGGGCACGCCATCCCGATCCAGGTCTTTCGACCATAGGGTGAGATTCACCACCGGGACATCGTCGATCCCCTTAGCCTTGACCAACGGCGGCATCACGCCCGGCGGGATCTTGTCCATATTGGAGTCAAGCTTCTCGTTGACCTTGACCAGAGAGGGCCCCATCTCCTCCCCAACCTGGAACTCGATGGTCACGATGCCCTGACCCCGCTCCGACGCCGAGTACACATGCTTGACGCCCTTTATCTCGCTCATGATACGTTCCAGGGGCTGGATCGCGAGCAACGAAACCTCATCCGCCGACGCCCCCGGATACTTCACAAAAATATCCACCATCGGCACGGAAATCTGGGGATCTTCCTGGCGCGGCGTCATCACCAGCCCCATGAGCCCCATGAGCAACATGGACATGTAGAGTAAAGGCGAAAGAGGGGACTGAATAAAGAAGCGCGCGGTACGACCCGCGAGCCCTAAATGCTCTTCGTCGAGGTGGGGCTCGGGATTCTTTCCATCACTCGGGGTGTCGTTCTGGCTCATGGTTCTCTAGGCTACCCGTCAGCAATAACGATAACCGGCTGGAAAACAGCAATGAACGCGCGCCCGGGCCGAGTGTAGTCCATTCCGCCCGGACCCATCGATCATTTTCCGCCAGAGGAAGAAGGCGACGTGGACCATCCTGAGGACACACCGACGCCAGGATTGCTTAGTATGCTCTCACCCGCCTGCAATCCTGAAAGTACGGCAGTAAATCCCCCCGGCAATTTTTCACCAAGACGGATGAGGCGCAGATGGGGCTTGCCATCCTCACCCAGCACATAGACGCCCGGCAGACTGCCGTTGTAGCGGATGGCGCTGGTGGGGATGACCGGATTGCTGCGTGCCGGCGAGTTAAAATCGGGCACCATCACCTTGGCATACATCCCAGGGGCCGACACCCCTTGGGGCAGATCGAATTTCACTTTCACGGTATGCCGTTGGGCATCTGCCATCGGAAAAATCTGCGCCACCCGCACCGGCACCGTCTGCCCATCCACATCCAGCTTGGCCTGAAGCATCATGCCTTCGCTCAAGCCGGGGCGCAGACGCGCTGGCACGTCCACCAGGATCTGCAAGTACTCCACGTCCGCGTATTTTATCAGTGGCTGCCCCGGCTGCATGGTATCGCCGACCTCCACATACTTCTTCATGATCACACCGTCGAAAGGCGCGACGCTCTTGGCATCCCTGATCTTGGTGTCCAACGCCCGGATCTCAGCCTGAACCCTCGCCACTGTATTGCGCGCCTTGGCGATCTGAATCCCGGACGAAAAGATGTCCGCGCCCCTTTCCGCCCCGCGGGAACGCTCGCCAACAAACGATTCCATCGGCCGGGTGAACATCTGGTCGAAGAGATTGGGGATACCCATACCACCCGGGGCGGATTTGGAGCGGGGCGACCACAGCTCCCGGTTATACTGGACACCCGCGTTTCTGAGCTGGGCTTCGGCATTCGCCAGCTCGGCCAGCAACGCCTGGCGTTTCGCCAGCAACTCACTGTCGTCGATCGCCACCAGAAGGTCACCCTTCTTGAAGGCGTCACCCTCGATACCGGCAATAAACTTGACCCGCCCCGGAATCTGGGCGGAGAGGGTGACTTCCTTATACGGGATCACCGTACCCCCCAGTGAAACCGTTGGCACCTGACGGGACTGCTGTACCACGAACACATCCCCCGCCGGGGCATTTGCCCCACTCGATGCCGCGACGGACACAAATGACATTCCCACCGCCAAGGCGAAAGCTCGGATATTGATCCCCATCATCAGGTTTCCTAATATAGCGAAGCGGACTCTGCGCGAGCGCTGGATGAAGCGGTGAACCACCACCCCACCCAGCGCTGAAAACGCGTTACACCCGCCCCATGACAGAAAAGCTCTTTATGAATGGCGTCGCCATGCGCGGATCCTTGAGCATGGCCCCATAATCCCCCACCTTGAATTTCATCTTTCCCGAGGTGAAGGCCATACCGAGACCCATCATTCCCGGGGGCTTACTGATCCACTTTTTCCACTGGGCCTCACTGCAGCGGATGTCCCAGTTGACCTCCTCCCCATCATAGGCACCGGCACTGACCGCCTTTCCATTTTCGACCTTGATGACACCCCGCGGCTGGTCCTCTCCGTCGAATCCATAGGCAATAACGCTACTAAACCCTATGTCTGCCAGGGCGTTACTCAGATCGGGCTCCGCATTCCACTGCTCCATGAACCCTTCCATCCATTCTTTCGAAAACAAGTCTGCCATCTCACTCTCCTCATAACCATTGGGTAACATCTTTATTGGTATTCGCCCGGACGGGGGATCCGGGGGTGAGGGGCAATGCAGCTCTTTGCCCCTCAAAATCAATGCCTTAGTATCCCCGAAAGCCTCAATTTTTGCAACATCACACAGGGCCCCAACCACGCAAATCATATCTGAACATTAGAATATTCGGATACTTATACATCATGAATACCACTTTACTTACAATCTATTACGACTAAAACATCAGCCAAGCAACACATTTCCCATACAAATTTCATAGTAATAGATTATAAACAGAGTTTAGGATACTGATTCGCCTCGCCCCCCTACCCGCTCGTACCCCCAGTAGAGTAATATTGACCGTCCAGATCCCCAGGAGTGACAGTAATGAGTCCGGCAGGCAAAGCCATCCAACAGCGTTTACAGAACCTCGAATCCCACCTCAAACAGGAAAACCCCGTGCTGCTGGATACGGTCAAGAGCTTCCGGCTGCTTGACCGCGTCGCCTACCGCATGGGCCTGCTGCAACGGGACGACTCCTTTGCCACCCAGATCCCCTGGTGGCCACTGATTTCCGTATTGGGCACGTTCTCCTCGGGCAAGTCCACTTTTATCAATCATTTTCTCCAGTACCCCCTGCAACGCTCTGGCAACCAGGCCGTCGATGACAAATTCACCGTCATCTGTTACAGCCGGGAGAAGACCTCTCATGCCCTTCCCGGCGTGGCGCTGGATTCGGATCCCCGCTTCCCCTTCTACCAGATCTCCGAGGAGATCGAACAGGTGGCGGAAGGCGAAGGACAACGTATCGATGCCTACCTCCAGCTCAAGACATGCCCCAGCGAACGACTGCGTGGCAAGATCCTCATCGACTCCCCCGGTTTCGATGCCGATGCCCAACGCAACGCCACGCTGCGCATTACCGACTACATTATCGACCTTTCGGACCTGGTGCTGGTCTTCTTCGATGCGCGTCACCCGGAGCCCGGCGCCATGCAGGATACCCTGGAACATCTGGTCACCAACACCATCAACCGGCCGGATTCAGGCAAGTTCCTCTATATCCTAAACCAGATCGACACGACTGCGCGTGAGGATAATCCCGAAGAGGTGGTGGCCGCCTGGCAACGCGCGCTAGGCGAACGCGGCCTGACCGCCGGGCGCTTCTACGCCATCTACAATCCGGATGCCGCCATCCCCATCGACGACGCGAATCTGCGCAGCCGCTACGAAAGCAAACGCGATGCAGACCTGAAGGAGATCCATGAACGGATGCAACAAGTGGAGGTGGAACGCGCCTATCGCATCGTCGGCGCGCTGGAAAAGACAGCCCAAGACATCGAAGAAAAGGCCGTACCGCTGCTCACCGAGGCGCTCCAGAAGTGGAAGCGCAGGGTCATCTGGTGGGACGCCATCGTATTTTCCCTTGTAGCCGCCCTGGTGCTCGGCCTGACCATCGAGGCAGGTTATTGGGACGGTCTGCGATTCTCTCCGCCCTGGCTCGGGGAGGGATCGAACGGCCATGCGATCCTGTTTGCCATCGTCGTCATCGGCTTCCTCATCCTCCTCGCCATCCACTACGGCATCCGGCACTTGGCGGCGCGCAGTCTCAACCGCTGGCTGCGGAAACAGGCAGACACCCTGGATCTGCGCGGCAACCTGATCAACGCCTTTCATCACAGCACCCGGTTTTGGCGCAGTATTTTCTCGGGCAAACCTGCAGGCTGGGGACGAGGTTCGCGCAAACGCATCAGGAAGGTGATACAGGATACCGACAGTTACGTGCAATCCTTGAACGACCGTTTTACGAATCCGTCCGGGGATACGCCGATCGCGGCACAGTCCACGGCGTCTTCAGCGAAGGAAGATGTGCCTGCAACAGCAAGAGAGACGCTGGATTAGCGGGGCGTTGAGAAGCCCCCTCTTGGGCCTTCTCGAGCAGGGACATCCCTGTAGGGCGTATCAGGCGGACTGCCGGGAAAGTTCTTCGCTGTAGAACATGCGGCGGTTGTGGCCGGCGCGCTTGCAGGCGTACATGGCGATATCCGCCTGCAGATAGAACCCATCCAGAATCCTGACCGGATCCCCAGGCGGAATCTCGCTCCATGTCGCCATGCCGATGCTGACGGTAAGCCCCGGATCGGGGCTGTCGAAGTCAATCTTCAGCGCGGCCACCGCCTCCTGGATGCGCTGCGCCACCTGGTCGGCGCCTTCGCGATCGGTGGCTGGAAGGAGAATACAGAACTCTTCGCCGCCCACACGGGCCACGATATCCCCGATGCGTCCCTCGGCCTTTAGAAGCTGGGCCAACTGGCTCAATACCGCATCGCCCTGCTGATGACCAAGCGTATCATTGATGTGCTTGAAATTGTCGATGTCGATCAACAGCAAGGAGAAGTTTTCGGGGTTACGTTGCGCGCGGGCCAGTACGGCCGCCCCCTCTTCAAAGAAATATCGCCGGTTCCTGAGACCGGTGAGTTCATCCACGCTGGCCAACTCTTTGTATCGCCGCGCCAGCTTCCTGCTGTCTTCCAGCGCCTTCTCCAGCTCGACAGTACGATTTCTCACTTCCGTCTCCAGATCGTTCAGCAAACGATGGCCGCGCAGCATCTGACCCAAGAGGGTGCAAAAGAGGGTCAACATCTGCTGATGCCAGGGTTCGAAATATTCCGGCAGCAGATGCGCCACATAGAGCACGCCCATCGTCTCCCGCCCGGATGCGATGGGCACCACGAGCATGGAGCCGGCATCGAAGCCCAGGATGATATCCCGGAAGGGATCATAGCGCTCGTCATTCAGGCAGTTACGGCAATATTCCAACCTGCCGCTCTCGAACACCCGCCCGATGATGCCCTCTCCGGAAACGAAATCGGGGATGGCGGGCAACCGTTCCTTGTCGGCGGCCTCCATGGGCGTGAAGAGATCATCGTCGTTTGCACTGAGGGTCCGGATGCATCTCAGGATCGACCCCTCGGCGATGAACACAGAACACTGTTCCAGGTCCGCATGCTTCATCAACACATCCACGGCGTAAGAGACCAGTTGCTCTTCGGTATGATACTGGAGATCACTGTCTGCCAGCAGACGGATTGCGGAAAGGGCATCCAGCAGCGCGAACAGGCGCTCCCGCATCTCACTCGATGTCTGACAAGCCGCCAGATGCTTCATCTTGTCCATCGTCGCAGACCCTCGCCGGGTTACACCAACAAACGGGCTGTAGCGCGTAACTCCTCGCACTGCTCACGGAAACGCGTATCGAGTGCCCGCAACGCGTCCCGCCCGATCTCCATACGCGTGACGAGCGGATCCGCTTCCGAAAGCAATGCCTCGTCCCCGGCAAGGTAGCCGGATATCCACTGGGCCACTGCGCCGGTGATGAGTACCTCGCCTTCGTGGGCCCCTTGGTAATTCACATCTCCCTGATGGACGATGGCGGTCACCACGGCCTCCGGCATATGCCAACGCTGCGCCACCCAAGCCCCGGCCTGCTGGCTGTCGAACCCAATGTACTGGCGTTCCAGCGCCCGTGCATTAGCCTCCGGCTCCTCCGCCAGCGTCGCGTAGACTTGGGACATCCCCTCGGGGTAGAGATGCGCCAATACCAACGCACCGAGATTCCACATCATCCCGCACAGATAGACGCTGTCCGAAAGCAGCGCCTGATCCGCATGAGTCTGCGTCGCCACGGCCTGACTCATGGCCGCGCTCCCCAATGCCGCACACCAGTATTCTTCGAGGTTGAAGCCCTTACACTTGCGGGTGTCGAATGCACCGCACATGGCGATGCTCAGCGCCAGACTCTTGACCATATTCAGCCCCAGCACCCGGATGATGGCATCTCGGACGCGATGGATCGGCCTCGACTGGGCAAAGTAGGCGGAGTTGGCGAGGCCCAGAATGCGCGCCGAAAGGGCCGGATCCCGATCGATGATCTGGGTCAGGTCATCGATTTCCACATTGGGGTCCCCTACCAGTTCGAGCAACCGCGTGGCCGTTGCCGAAAGGGGCGGCAGGTGCTTGATCTTTATGACTTCACTTTTGGTTGCTGCCATCGTCATCTCTTTGGTAATACGCTTATGCTTCCTATGTATCGACCAGATGAAGCACGACTTGACCGGTACCGGCCCCCTATTGGCCAAAATACCCCCTCGATCAGGGGGTTTATTTTGTGTATTTCATACACTATTATTTCGTGTATGATAAACACTTAATAGCCGAGATCCTCCAACAACCCCGATGAGCCGTTCATACTGCTACCCTTACCCACACCCAGCGATCACCACCGATGTGGTGGTCTTCAGCATTCAGGCCCAA
>Ga0256841_1001015_pt1 | contig 26062 bp, 24 predicted proteins | sample 356308metaG_FD_185971 | JGI IMG/M metagenome (GOLD analysis project Ga0256841, IMG submission 185971) | Hydrothermal vent microbial communities from Mid Atlantic Ridge, Atlantic Ocean - 356-308 | ecosystem: Environmental > Aquatic > Marine > Hydrothermal vents | place: Atlantic Ocean: Mid...
GGGCAAGCTGGGTGAAAAGATCCCGGGAAAAACCGGATAGCATGACAGGTACAAACTGTACCCAGCATACTCGTCACGCAACATGCTGTAACTCATGGCAAAAAACCCACATTTTGCGCGTTCTGGCGCAATATTCGGGCTAACAGGGTGTTGAAAAACGCAGTTTTTCGACATCCTGTGTGCGGTATAAGGATATACCGCCATTTTCAATGGCTGTAAGCCATTGAAAATGAAGGAACCGGGAAATCGTATTTTCTGGTTCCGGGGTTGAAAAAGTCCAGGGAAGGACTTTTTCAACATCCTGCTAAAGGGAACCTCGAAAAATTCCATCCATGGAATTTTTCTCGTCGCAAAGAGAAAATGCGATTTCCTCTTTGCTCACATTTTCAATCACTTGTGGTGATTGAAAATGGTGGGACATCCCTGTCCCACTCGGGCACCTCGATTATTCGAGATGCCCTAAAAAACCTGTTTTTTCTGCCTCGCACAGGTTACAGGAAGGCTACCAGGAGAGATAGCTGAAGCCTTTTTCCTGCAACAACATGATGTCATCCACGCCAATGGGAACGATTTTGGCGTAATCCACAATGTCTTTTTCCGTCCAGCGTATTGATTTCATGGTGTTGTTACAGGCATGAAAAGCCACGCCATAGGCAGCAAGGGACGATGCCTTTTGCCGCAGATCCAGGGGAATGGGACGCAAGGGGTGCTTGCCCAGCAAATGTATGCCTTCGGCAAAGACGGCAATGACGATCTCCACGTCATCACCATACTTGCGCAGCATCTCCCCCGCGGAAAACAGGATATGGGAAATATAGGTTGGATCCGCCTTGTTGAGCTGATAGACGATATGATGTGCAGAGTCTTCTTCAAAGTGAGTGTCGGTGTGATGCGCGGCTGCCTGGCCGACAGCTGCTGCCCCTGTGGATGCGAGCAGATACCGAAAAAAGCGCCGACGGCCCTTGTTTGTTGTTTTCATGTTAAATCCTCCTTATACGAAGGATTATTACCCGAAGCAGCCTTCCCTGTCGAGGAAAGGCCCGGCAAGTTGCCGGGCCTGCTGTTTCCGATCAGCGACCGGGGTTGTTGCTTGAAGGTTGTGCGGGCTTTGCCGGCTGGCTGGATTGCGGAGCGGGAGGCTGAGTGCCGTAAGGATAGCCGCCATAAGGGTAGCCATAACCATAGGGAGCATACCCATAGCCATAGGGAGCGTAGCCGTATCCGTAGGGAGCGTACCCATAACCATAGGGAGCGCCGTAATACCAAGGTGGCGGATAATCATACCAGTCATCATCATCAAACCAGTTCCATGGAGCCCATCCACCAAAAAAGGCGCTTGCGGAACCTGCCATCAATGTGCCGCCAGCTACAACAGCGGCCAGTAAAATGCGTTTCAGTGATTTCATTTTACTTTCCTCCATATTTGTTCATTGGGTAATCAGGGATTCCTTGCTTACTACAACTATAGTATGCCCCTGTTGAAAGTATGGCTTATTGATTGGCATCAAAATCGGGCAAAAAATTCGTGATCTGATTTCTGCCGGCATGGCCTGCCAGATGGCCTTCCCCGTTATCCGGAATACGGAAACGCTTGCTGGTAGAATGCCCATTGGACTCATGGGAGCCTCGAAAAATTCCATCCATGGAATTTTTCTCGTCGCAAAGAGAAAATGCGATTTCCTCTTTGCTCCCATTTTCAATCACTTGTGGTGATCGAAAATGGTGGGACATCCCTGTCCCACTCGGGCATCTCGATTTTTCGAGATGCCCTCATCATCTGATTCCCTTTTTCAAGAGGAAAGTTTTTTGGATCCACTCTGGCTGTTGATGGCGCTGGTGCTGGGGCTATTGGCGCGGCAACTGTTTCTGCCTCCTTTGGTTGGATTTCTGTTGGCGGGTTTTGCTCTGCATGGCCTGGGCGTAGAAGGTGGGGAAGTACTCGGGGAAATAGCCGACCTGGGTGTACTGCTGTTGCTGTTCAGCATTGGCCTTAAGCTGCGCCTGAGTAATCTGCTGGTGCCCGAGATCTGGGCTTCGGCCAGTATACACATGCTTCTTGTCACCCTGCTGGCGGCCAGCCTGCTGCTGTTGCCCGGAGCGGTGGGCCTGGTCTGGTTGGGGCAGCTGGACTGGTACTCGGCGGCACTGCTGGCTTTTGCACTGAGTTTCAGCAGCACGATATTTGCGGTAAAGATACTGGAAGAGCGGGGGGAGATGAAAACCCGTCATGGCCAGATCAGTATCGGTATCCTGGTCATACAGGACATCATCGCGGTATTGTTTCTGGTGCTGGAGTCAGGGGATATTCCCAGTGTCTGGGCTTTTGCCCTGTTGCTCCTGCCCCTGGCGAGACCTCTGCTCAATCTGCTCATGGAACATGTCGGGCATGGGGAATTGCTGGTGCTCTTCGGTTTGCTCATGGCTCTGGGAGGCGGAGAGTTGTTCAAACTGGTAGGCATGAAAGACGGTCTGGGAGCGCTGTTGTTCGGGGTGCTTCTGGCGGGGCAGCCCAAGAGCAGTGAGCTGTCGCGCGCCTTGTTACGTTTCAAGGATCTGTTTCTTCTGGGGTTTTTTCTGCAGATTGGCATGGAAACCCTGCCCACCGGGGCAGATATGGTGACGGCCCTGATGCTGGCGGTGTTGCTCATCCCGTTAAAATCCGTGCTCTGGTTTATGCTCCTTACCCGTTTCCGCCTGCGCGCCCGTACTTCCTTTCTGTGCGCCATGGAATTGTCCACCTACAGTGAGTTTGGCCTGATCGTGGCGGTGGTAGGCGTGAGCGCAGGCTGGCTGGAACCGCAATGGGTGATTACGATTGCCCTGTCCCTGTCTTTGAGTTTCATTCTTGCCGCGATCGTGAACGCCAATGTTCATGGCCTGTATTCGCGTTGGGAGTCCTGGCTGAGCCGTTTTCAGTCACCGGAACGTCTGCCTGTGGACATTCCGCCCGACATCGGTAAGGCGGAAATCCTGATTGCCGGCATGGGGCGGGTTGGCAGCGGCGCCTATACAACCATGCGCGAGGTTTTTGGTGATCGTGTGATCGGTATCGACGCAAATGCCACTGCTGTGCGGTGGCATCGGGAAAAAGGCCATAATGTCATCCTTGGAGATGCGGAAGACCTGGATTTCTGGCAGGGTGTGGATGTAAGGCAGTTGCGTCTGGTGATGTTGGCCATGCCAACCCTGAGAGATATGATGCAAACCAAGAAACTGCTTGATTATATCGGTTATCAAGGAGTAATTGCTGCGGTTACCCGTTATGACGATGATGGTTTGGCGCTGGAGCAGGCGGGGGTGGACGCAATATACAATTTCTACCAGGAAGCTGGCGCCGGTTTTGCCCAGCATGTACGTGAACAGCTGGCCGGCAGCGGCCGCTGCCTGATGGATTCTTCCCCTGACAAGAGAGACAATCATGCTTGAATATGTGTTTTTTCATGCCCGGCCTTTCGATGAATTCATGGCCTATCTGGGTGACTTGGGGTTGCAGGCGGAAACCCGGATCGAAGACGACTGTTGGGAAGCGCGTCTGCCGGAAGATCTGGATGATCGGTTGTCGGAGCAGATCGAGGAACGCTATGACCAGCTAATGGATATGAATCAGGAGTTGTTCGATGCGGAACAATCCGATGGTTATCATACCGCCGGGGTAGTGGTGAATCTGGCGGATGGCACAACCGTGTATGCTCAGGTGGATCCTTTGTTACTGGGAAAGATCATGGGGGTACTGACACCGGAAGAGTTTGGTGAAGTGGTCAATGCGATTGTCGATGCAGTAGAGGAACCGGACGACAGAACCCTGTGTCAGCGCATGCGGGATGAGGAACAATGAGCTGACCCGGTTGGCGCCGGATCAGCTCTTCCGATGAAAACTAGCCCGAATATTGCACCGGATAGCATGACAGGTACAAACTGTATCCAGCATCCTCGTCACGCAATATGCTGTAATTCAGGGTAAAAAACCCCACATTTTGCGCGTTCTGGTGAAATATGCGGGCTAGGAGTCTGTCGGATTTAACGCTGATCGGCTGCAAATCCTTGGAGGGCGATTAACTCAGCTTATCGAATTCGTTAAATAGACTGACTATTCGCCTCATTCGATAAACTGATTTAATTCGCCCCCAGTGATTTTCGCTTCGATCGGTCAAATCCGACAGACTCCTAGCGGATCTTGCTCATGTCGAGCACCCTGCCGTTGCGGCTGTTGATGCGGCAGCGATAATGCTCCCGTACCGAGCCACCGTCTTCTGTCCTGGCACGGACATTGATGTCCACCTGCTTCCTGTTGTTGCCCAGGTCACGCACGCTGGTATTGGGAAACTGTATTTTCCTGTAGCCGAAGAGCTTCAGCCGGTTTTTCAGGTTCTTCTGACAGCGATGTTTGGCGTCCCGGTTACCTATGCCCGGTTGATAGGAGCCACTGCCACCATTGGTGTTTGGCAAGGGTTTGAGCCAACGGTAGCCCGCGCTGTCCATACGTAACGGATTGACATGTAGTTTGCAGTCATAGGAAATTCTGCCATTGCCTTGTTTGGTGCGAACAATGGCCTCGCCGGTGACATGGCGCCTGCGCTTGGCGGGCGTATTCACATGCTGGCGGGTGAAATCCAGACTGAACTGCCGGTGGATATTCCGCTTCGCCTGATAGCGAATGCGATCCTTGCAGGCGCGTACCGCTTTCTGATTCCAGTTGCCGTCCCCGGCATAACCATCGTTGTCGAGTTCGATGCGGGCGCTGCGCACCCAGGCATCCTTGCGGTTCATCTTGCAGCTGTATATGAGTTTGTGCTTGCGTCCGTTGTTGCGTGCCTTGCCTTTGCCGTTGATGGTGGTTTCGTAGCGGCTGCTGTTGTACATGTCGTACTTGCCCCACTCGATTTTGGCCTTGTAGCCGAGACGTTTTCTGACTTTTTCCCTGATCTTGCCCTTGCAGTTTTCAATCAGGTCTCTTCTGGGGGCGTCATAGTCGTGAGCGGGCGGATAATAGCCGCTGCCGCCGGAATAGCCGCCGTCGTTATAGTATTCGTCGTTGCATCCGGACAGGATCAGGGTGGCCAGGGATGCGGCGGCGATCAGGGTAATGCGTCGGAGCATGGGAGTCCCTCGATAAAGTGGTTACAGGAAATGAATGCAGGTCGTTCCTTGGGCTTGCAGAAGTGAAACCGGGTGCTGGTAGAGCCATTGGATGTTCTTTTCCGTGGCGATTTCCCAGGTCGATCCTGATAGCTGCTGGCCGTTTCCTTTCAGCAATAGTAAATGATCGCAGAATCTCATGGCAAGATTGACGTCGTGTAGCACCATGACCAGCGCCTTGCGCTCGGCGTTGAAGCGCTTTTTGAGAAGGCGCAGCATGACAATCTGCTGATCCGGATCCAGGTGGTTGCTGGGTTCGTCGAGTAATCCCAGCTGAGGCGCCTGGGCGAGGAGCATGGCGATTTCCATACGTTGTCGTTCGCCACCAGACAGGGTTTGCGCCCTGCGTTGCTCCAGGCCATCGAGTCCTACCGTGCGGATGGCCTGGCGGGCGATATCCAGATCTTCCGGGGTTTCCCAGCCCAGACGGCCAAGGTGAGGGTGGCGGCCGCTCAGTACGGTCTCGAACAGGCTGCCGGGAAAATCCGGGGATTCGTTCTGGAACAGCATGCCGCGCAGACGGGCCAACTCCCTGGCGCCGATGTCCCGCAACGGACGGTTGTGGTACAGAATCTGCCCGGCGTCTGCAGCGTGCAGTCCACCCAGGGTGTGCAGCAAGGTGGTCTTGCCCGCGCCATTGGGTCCGAGTATGCCCCAGCACTGGCCGGCGAGAATATCCAGACTCAGACCCTTGCAGACCTGGGTATCGCCAATCCGCACAGACAGTTCGTGGACATGCAGCAGGGGATTTCTCATGCTGTTTTCCCCGCAATCCCGCGATTCAGAAGATACAGGAACATGGGTACCCCAAGAAGGGCGGTCAATACGCCCACGGGCAGCTGCATGGGGGCGATGAGGGTGCGGGCCGCGGTGTCCGCCAGCACCAGCAGGGAGCCGCCCAGCAGCACCGCCCCGGGAATCAGAATGCGATGATCGCTGCCGCTGGCCAGACGCAGCATATGCGGGGCGATCAGCCCGACGAAACCGATGGCGCCGGCGATACTGACCGCGGCGGCGGTCAGGAGGGAGGCCAGCAGATAGACAAACATGTGCAGACGGCGGATGCGCACTCCCAGGGAGGCGGCCCTGGCCGTTCCCAACTGCGCCAGGTTCAGGGCCGGCGCCAACCATAGAGCTAGCACCAGACCAAGCACAAGAACCGCCACAGGCAGCGCTGGATTGAGAGCGTCGCTCAGATCTCCCATGAGCCAGAACAGCATCCCCGGAAGTTGCACGGGTGGGCTGAGGCTGAGAACAAAACTGATCAGGGCTGACCAGCCTGCAGCTAGCACCACGCCGGTGAGCAGCAGTCTGGTGGTATTCCAGTTGCCGGAATGCGCCAGGCCAAACAGCAGCAATATGCTTGCCAGGGCGCCGCCAAAAGCCATGGGCGCCTGCCAGGCAAAAGGCAGCCCCATAAGCATGGCGCCCAGCACCGCAACCGCCGCGCCGCCGGAGACGCCAAGAATGTATGGGTCGGCGAGGGGATTGCGCAGCAGCGCCTGCATCAGCAGCCCGGCCAGAGCGAGCACGCCGCCTACGGCAAAGGCAGAGACTGTACGCGGCAGACGCAGCTCATGGATGATGCGGTAATGACTGCCGCCATCGTTCTGCCAGAGCAACGGCCACAGTTCACCCGGGGCAATGTCCACGCTGCCGATCATCAAGGAGATGCTCAGGCTGGTCAGGGCAAGCGCCAGCAGCAGAGCGAGGAGGGAGAGCTTATTTCTCAGCGGGTGATGCATGGTGCAGATAGAGAACCGGCCAGCCTCTTTGTTGCGCAACCCGGGACAGCGTCTCATCGGGATCAACGGGAATGGGATGGGTGACCTTTTCCAGCAGAGGCAGGTCATTGTGTGAGTCGCTGTAGAACCAGGCGTTGCCCAGATTCTGATCGTGTTCCCGTAGCCAGGCTTCCAGCTTCTTCACCTTGCCTTCACGAAAACAGGGCGTTCCGGCCACCCGGCCGGTGTAGCGGTCATGCTTTATTTCCGGTTCCGTGGCCAGCAGATGCCGTATGCCAAAAGCGGCGGCGATGGGGGTGGTGACGAACGCATTGGTGGCGGTGATGATGACCAGTTCATCACCACGCTTGCGGTGCATGTCCACCAGCATTTGCGCATCCGGGGTGATGATGGGATTGATCTTTTCCCGCATGAACTGCTCATGGAGTTGCCGCAGGTATTCCATGGGGTGTTCGCTCAGGGGTTTCAGGGAAAAGGCCAGAAACTCGAAGATGTCCAGCCGGCCTTCCTTGTATTCCCGATAGAAGCGTTCGTTTTCCGCTTCCTGGAAATCCTTGTCCACCAGTCCCTGCTCAGCGAGGAATTGTCCCCAGAGATAGTCGGAGTCGCCGGCAAGGAGGGTGTTGTCCAGATCAAAAAGCACCAGAGCCATGTTCATTTGGAATGGAAGAAGGAAAAACAGGGGGAACTATACCGGAATCCGAAACCAAATTCCGGCTGCTGTGGTTGGCGTCTTTGCCCAATTCACTTGCGGTTTCCATCCGGACTGTGGAAAATGCATATCATTGAAAGACAAAGAATGAGAACAATCCCGTGATCGACAGGGATGGATTCAGACCCAATGTGGGCATAATACTGGTCAACGACGAGAACAGGTTGTTCTGGGGGCGTCGTATCGGTCAGGATGCCTGGCAGTTTCCCCAGGGCGGCATCCAGGAGGGTGAGTCTCCCGAGGAAGCCATGTACCGCGAGCTGGAAGAAGAGGTCGGGCTCAAATCACACCAGGTCAAGCTTTTGGGTTGTACCAGACGCTGGTTGCGCTACCGTCTGCCCAAGAAATTCATTCGGCGCAATGCCCAGCCTTTGTGCATCGGTCAGAAGCAGCGCTGGTTTCTGCTGCAGGTGATCTGTGATGAAAGCGGTTTCTGCCTGGATGGCAGCGAAAAACCTGAATTCGATGACTGGCGTTGGGTGAAATACTGGCAGCCGGCCAAGGATGTTATCTATTTCAAGCGCCGTGTGTACCAGCGCGCTCTTGAGGAGCTGGCTCCGCTGATCTTCCCGGATGCCCGCCCGGTGTCCCGCAGCCGTTCCAACTATTTGCGTCAGCAGCGCCGCTGACATCTCAACTCCTGTTCCCTGACTGGCCATGGGGCCTCAACAATTCATCCAGGGGTATGGACATGCCGTTTTCCAGAACGATTCGGGCATGCTCACGGCTCAGTTCCCTGGGTGACTGGACGCCACAGGCATGGGCGATCATGCCGACTTCATAGACCAGATTTCGCACATAGTTGGCCACCCTTTCCGATTTGAACTCCGGATCCAGCCCTTTTTGCAGTTTTGGGTCATGGGTGGTTATGCCCGTAGGGCAGGTGTTCCGGTTGCACTGCAGCGCCTGAATGCAACCCAGGCTGAACATGAACCCCCGAGCGCTGACAATGAAATCAGCGCCTGCACACAGGGCCCAGGCCACATCGGAAGGATTGACCAGTTTCCCCGATGCAATGATTTTGATCCGTTGCCGCAGCCCATACTGCTCGAGTTTGTCCACCAGCAGGGGCAGGGCTTCTTTCAGGGGCAGACCCACCGCGTCCATGAGGGGCATGGGTGCCGCGCCCGTGCCGCCTTCCGCTCCATCCAGGGTGATGAAATCCGGTGCGCTGGATTCGCCCTTGCGGATGATCATGCTGAACAGCTCGTCGAGCCAGCGCGCCTGCCCGATAACCGTCTTGAAACCTGTGGGTTTGCCGGTGATTCTGCGCACATGCAGCAGCATTTTCAGCAGATCCTCGTCATTGGCGATATCCGGGTGGCGATTCGGGCTTATGGAGGCGCATCCGGGGCGTATGCCGCGAATCCGGGCGATTTCTTCGGTGACTTTGCCTGCCGGGAGAATGCCGCCCTTGCCGGGTTTGGCGCCCTGGCTGAGTTTGATTTCGAACATGCGTACCTGTTCATGAGCCGCAATTTCGGTGAGCTTGCCGTCATGCAGTTCCCCGTCTTCATCACGCACCCCGTATTTGGCCGTGCCGATCTGAAAAACCAGATCACAGCCGCTTTGCAAGTGCCAGGGTGTCAGTCCTCCTTCGCCGGTGTTCATCCAGATACCGGCCTTGGCTGCGCCCATGGACAGCGCCTGCACAGCCGGGCGGGACAAGGCGCCGAAGCTCATGCCGGAAATGTTGAAAAAAGAAGGAGCCAGGTAGGGGCTGCGGCATTCCTTTCCTATGATTACCGGCATGGCGGGAACGGCATTTTCATCCAGGGTGGGGTAGGGGGTGTTGACGAACAGTACGCTGCCGGGAATCCGGTTGTCCCGGGTTGATCCGAAAGCCATGGTGTTGTTCAGATTCTTTGCCGCACGATACACCCACCCGCGCTGAGCACGATTGAAAGGCAGCTCTTCGCGATCCATGGCGAAAAAATACTGACGGAAGAAGGTGCCGAGTTTTTCGAACAGGTAACGGAAACGACCGATCACCGGATAGTTGCGGCGTATGGCCTGTTTGGTCTGGCTGATATCGGCCACGAAAGTCACCAGTATCCACAGCGCAATGAGGCCGATGACGAAAATGAACAATGCAGACATGATCTCCAGGGCGGTGATCAGCCAGTGTGTGGTTTCGGGAGCGGGCATCTTGATTCCTGATTGATCAATCCGTTAGGGGCTTCAAAAAAAGTCAGCTTAGCATTCCGGCTTTTGCCAGGGGCCTCCCTTGCCTGCGAGCCGCGCCTTGATCTGACTTTTTTAAGCCCTGAATATGACATAGATCGTTGCCGAGTTAATAAGTTGTAGTACAGAATGAAGATATCTGCTCAGGCAACCCGGAAGGAAACAGATGATGACAAAGAAGATCACGCTCGATGGCAATCAGGCCGCAGCGCATGTGGCGCACAAAACCAATGAAGTCATTGCTATCTACCCCATTACTCCGGCTTCACCCATGGGGGAATTTTCCGATGAATGGTCTGCCCAGGGGAAGAAGAATATCTGGGGCGGCATTCCGGAGATCATCGAAATGCAGTCCGAAGGCGGCGCATCCGGTGCGGTGCATGGCGCGGTGCAGGCAGGTTCCCTGACCACGACTTTTACCGCTTCCCAGGGATTGCTGCTGATGATTCCCAACATGTACAAGATCGCTGGCGAGTTGTCGCCAGTGGTCATTCATGTGGCGGCGCGTTCCCTGGCGGCCCAGGCGCTGTCCATCTTCGGTGATCATTCCGATGTCATGGCGACCCGCGCCACGGGCTTCGCCATGCTGGCCTCCGGTTCGGTGCAGGAAGCCATGGACATGGCTCTTATCGCCCAGGCGGCTACCTTGCGCGGGCATGTGCCTTTCGTGCATTTCTTCGATGGCTTCCGCACTTCCCATGAGCTGATGAAGGTGGATCTGGTGGATGATGAAGTGATTCGCGCCATGATTCCCAATGAATGCCTGGTCGAACATCGTCAACGCGCTCTGACGCCGGACAAGCCGGTGTTGCGCGGAACCTCGCAGAACCCGGATGTCTATTTTCAGGGGCGGGAAACCGTGAATCCCTGGTACGCAAGGCTGCCGTCCGTGGTGCAGGAGTGCATGGACGAGTTTGCCCGTCTGACCGGTCGCCAGTATCGCCTCTACGATTATTTTGGCGCCAGCGATGCCGAAAGGGTCATTGTTCTCATGGGTTCTGGCGCCGAAGCAGTGGAGGAAACCGTGGAGCATCTGCTTGGCGAGAGCGAGAAAGTGGGGCTGCTGCGGGTGCGCCTGTACCGGCCCTTTGATGCCGGGCGCCTGCTCGATGCCTTGCCGGAAAGTGTCAAGGCCCTGGCTGTGCTGGATCGCTGCAAGGAACCCGGCGCCGGGGGCGAACCCCTGTACAAGGATGTGATGACCGCCTTTGCCGAACATGTAGCGGCTGGAGGAGATAGGTTTACCCGATTGCCGCATATTCTTGGCGGACGCTATGGCCTGTCATCCAAGGAATTCACGCCGGGAATGATTCGTGCGGTGTTTGAAAATCTGCGCGCGGAACAGCCGAAGAACCATTTCACCATAGGCATTCATGACGATGTCTCCCATACCAGCCTGGAATGGGATCACAAGGCCCGTAACCGGGATATGGAGGGGGTCATACAGTGCCTGTTCTATGGTCTGGGATCCGATGGCACCGTGAGTGCGAACAAGAACACACTCAAGATCATTGGCGAAGAAACCGATCAGTTCGTACAGGGCTATTTTGTCTATGACTCGAAAAAAGCCGGCGCGGTAACGGTTTCCCATCTGCGTTTCAGCCCGCGGCCGATTCGCGCCAGCTATCTCGTTCAAGACGGTGAGGCCAGTTTCATCGGCTGTCATCAGCCCCAGTTCGTGGAACGCTTCAATCTGCTGGAAAAGGCGGCCGCAGGTGCGGTGTTACTGCTCAATACGGCTACCCCTCCCGATCAGGTATGGAGCAGCCTCCCGCGACTCATGCAGGAGGAAATCCTCGCCAAGGACATCAAACTCTGGGTGATAGATGCCTACCGGGTGGCGAAGGAAACTGGCATGGGGCGGCGCATCAATACCATCATGCAGACCTGTTTCTTCGCCATTTCCGGTGTATTGCCCCGGGATGAGGCCATCGAAAAAATCAAGAACGCCGTGGAGAAGACCTATGGGCGCAAGGGACGCAAGATTGTGCAACGCAATTTTGACGCCATCGACGCTTCCCTGGCGGCCTTGCATGAAGTGACGCTGCCCGATGAGACGCACGGCGACCTGGATTTCCTGCCGCCGGTGCCGAAACATGCGCCAGACTTCGTGCAACAGGTGACCGCCACCCTGATCGCGGGCAAGGGCGATGAGCTGCCGGTGAGCGCCATTCCCGCGGATGGTTCCTGGCCCCTGGGCACCGCAGCCTGGGAAAAACGCAGTATTGCCCTGGAACTGCCCAAGTGGGATGCGGAGCTGTGCATCGAATGCGGCAAATGTCCCTTCGTCTGTCCGCATTCCGCGATCCGATCCAAGGTATTTACCGAAGACGCCCTGAAGGATGCGCCGCAAGGTTTTCTCTATCGTCCGATGAAAGGCAAGGAGTTTGCCGGTCTGTATGTGACCTACCAGGTGGCGCCGGATGACTGCACCGGTTGCAGCCTGTGCGCGGATGTCTGTCCCGCACGGGACAAGAGCAATGCCAGTCACAAGTCCCTGGACATGGTGCCCAAGGGCGAGATTATCGAACAGGATCGCATCAACTGGGCCTTTTTCGAGCAGTTGCCGGAATATGACCGGGAGAAGATCGCCTGGCCGAAAATGAAATCCGCCATGCTCGCCCAGCCGTTGTTCGAGTTCTCCGGCGCCTGTCTCGGTTGCGGGGAAACCCCTTACATTCGTCTTGCCACCCAGATGTTCGGCGACCGCATGCTAATTGCCAACGCCACCGGCTGTTCTTCCATCTATGGTGGCAATCTGCCCACCACCCCCTATACGACCAATCCTGATGGTCGGGGGCCGGCCTGGTCCAACTCCCTGTTCGAGGACAATGCCGAGTTCGGTCTGGGTTTCCGTCTGGCAGTGGATCAGCACCGGCATCAGGCGGAAGTGCTGCTGGCGCAACTGGGGAATCAGCTGGATGAAAATCTGGTGGGGGAAATTCTCCAGGCAGACCAGTCGGACGAGCCGGGCATTCACCAGCAGCGTGAGCGGGTGGAGCGTCTCAAGGAACAGTTGCGCAAGCTGGATCGGGACAAGGCCCGGCGCCTGCTGTCCATCGCCGACTATCTGGTGAAAAAGAGCGTGTGGATCATCGGTGGCGACGGCTGGGCCTATGACATCGGTTTTGGCGGTCTGGATCATGCCCTGGCCTCGGGCAAGGACATCAATCTGCTGGTGCTGGATACAGAGGTCTATTCCAATACCGGTGGTCAGACGTCCAAGGCCACTCCCCGGGGAGCGGTGGCCAAGTTCTCTGCTGCGGGCAAGGCGGCGCCAAAGAAGGATCTGGGCATGATCGCCATGGCCTATGAAAATGTCTATGTGGCATCCGTATCTTCCGGAGCCAAGGATGTGCACACCCTGAAAGCCCTGATGGAGGCCGAATCCTATCCCGGGCCTTCCATCATTCTTGCCTATTCACCCTGCATCGCTCACGGTGTGGACATGAGCTTCAATCTGCGTCAGCAGAAGCTCGCCATCAATTCCGGCCACTGGCCCCTGTATCGTTATGACCCGCGGCGGAGGGAAAAAGGACTCAACCCCTTGCAGCTGGACTACAAGAAGCCCAGCGTGCCTCTCAAGGAGTATTATCAGTCGGAAACCCGCTTCGCCATGCTCTGGCGCAGCCATCCGCAGGAAGCCGAGGCATTTCTGGCCCAGGAACAGGAAGCCGTGCTGGAGCGCTACCATCATCTTGAGCAACTGGCTTCCCTGCCCGTTGAAAAAACGGAGGAGAGTGCATCATGAATCTGGAAACCACCTATCTGGGACTGCCGTTGAAGAGTCCGCTGGTGCCATCCGCATCGCCCCTGAGCCGGGATCTGGATATGGCCAGGAGGCTGGAAGACGCCGGGGCGGCGGCCCTGGTAATGTATTCCCTGTTCGAGGAAGAAGTCCTGGCCGAGGAAGAACAGCTTACCGGTCTCATGGATTTTCAGGATCTGGGACATGGGGAGGCGGACAGCTATCTGCCCTTGCATCCGGACTACAAGACCGGCCTGGACGAATATCTGGAACAGTTGCAGGCGCTCAAGTCCGCCCTGGAAATCCCTGTTATCGCCAGTCTCAACGGCGCCACCGAAGGCGGCTGGGTGGAACATGGCCGGGAGCTGGAACAGGCCGGCGCGGACGCCCTGGAACTGAATATCTATTTTCTGCCCACGGCGGAAGATTCGGCGGAAGTGGTGGAAGACCGGTATGTCAATATTCTGCGTCAGCTCAAGGAGCAGGTGGGGATTCCGGTGACGGTGAAGTTGTCGCCATATTTCACTTCCCTGGGACATCTGGTTCGCCAGCTGGAAACCGCAGGGGCGGATGGCGTGGTGCTGTTCAATCGCTTCTACCAGCCGGATCTCGATCTGGAAACCCTGGATGTGCAGCCGGAACTGCATCTTTCCCACCCCTATGAATCCCTGCTGCGCATGCACTGGATTGGTCGGTTGTACGAAAAGGTGGATCTGTCCCTGGCCGCGACTGGCGGTATTCACGGCGCGGAGCAGGCCCTGAAGATGCTCATGGCCGGAGCCAGTGTTACCCATATGTGCGCAGCCTTGCTCCAGCGCGGGCCGGATGTGATTACACAAACCCTGGACGACATGAGCCGCTGGCTGGAAGAAAAGGAATATGCTTCCTTACGCCAGCTGATTGGCAGTGTCTGTCAGGATCATGCCATCGATCCCGAAGCCTGGGACCGGGTGAACTACATCAAGACCCTGCGCAGTTGACAGACCTCAGGGGGTTATGTCTTCCCTGCGCAGCAGGGTAAAGACATCCCCGGCGCGAATATTGCAACTCGCGGCGGGTTTGCAATGTACCACGGTCATGCGCATTTCATCGGCGTTCAGCAGCTCCATTTCAAATGCGGCATCCACCGGGGCGAATTCGTCATCGATGATTGCGCTGCGTCCTTCCAGAAGCCCGCTGTAGATTTGCAGATCATTGCTGTCCATGTCCAGCATGGACAGCGTCAGCCAGGGATCCAGGTCGCGGTAACCGGCAAATACCTGGAACAGGACATTGCCGGCGCTGTTCTCTACCCGCCAAAGGCCGTTGAATGCAGGCAGGGGGTGGCTTCCAGACGGCCCGATGGCAGTGATCTGGAAATTCTGCGCACTTTCCGACCAGGTCAGGGTGATATCGTGATCGGCATCCGGGAACTCGGTAACCACCGCCTCGCCCTGGAGACCGCGCATGTAGGGTTTTTCCATCCGGGCCACGCGGAAAATCCGGTCATGTTCCTTGACGCCATCCACATACACGCGGATGCGGTGTTCCCCATTTTTCAGTTGCCCGAAATTGAACTGGGTGACGTAACCGTTGTCCGCGTCGCCACAGGTTTTTTGCGTGTCGGGCCGGCGGGCGCCGTAAGGGATGGGGATGCGATTACCGTCGTCGATCTGGTACTCGATGCTCTGCGCCTCGCACTGCCAGCCGTAGATGGTGCCGATACCGCTCATGGGATCATCGGGTTTGGGGTTTTCCAGGGCATCGGCATGGATGCTTTGGGTTGCTGCGAAGAGCAGCAAAAATATCAGGCTTCGTCCATAAAACATGGTTTTTTCCTCAAGGGCCGGGAACTACATAGAAAAAGATGGAAAAAAAGTGCAAGGTACTGCCCGCCAGCACGAAGACATGCCAGATGGCATGGTTCCAGTTCAGTCTTTCCCAGGCATAGAAGGCCGCGCCCAGGGTATAGCTGAGACCGCCGGCCACCAGCAGGGCCAGCCCGCCGGAAGCGAGGTTGTCGATGAGCGGTTTGATCGCAATCAGCACCAGCCAACCCATGCCCAGATAGAGCAGCAAAGACCAGCGCTGCCAGCGTTTGTCGGCAAACAGTTCAATGTACACACCAAGTACGGCAATGGTCCATACCATGCCGAATAGCGTCCAGCCCCAGGGGCCGCTGAGGGTGACCAGGGTAAAAGGTGTGTAGGTGCCGGCAATGAGCAGAAAGATGGCGGCATGATCGAGTTTCTGCAGCAGCGGCTTGGCGCGTTCGTGAGGAATGCCGTGATACAGGGTGGATGCCGTGTACAGCAGAATCAGGGTGGCTCCGTAGATGGCCGTGCTGGTAACGTGCCAGGCATTGCCATAGAGTGCGGAGAAAGCCACCAAAAGTACCAGGGCGGCGATACTCAGGGGAATGCCTATGCCATGAGTGATGGCGTGGGCGATCTCTTCACCCAGGCTGTACTCGCTGATCCATTTCTGCTGGCTCATGTTGTCGCTTCTGCTCTGGTTGTGCATGTGTATTTCGATCACCACAAGTGATTGAAAATGTAAGCAAAGAGGAAATCGCATTTTCTCTTTGCGACGAGAAAAATTCCATGGATGGAATTTTTCGAGATCCCCCATAGTGTAGCCGATGGGAATGACAGTTCGACCATGCCCTGCGGCACAGGTTCAGCGGCGCTTTCCCAGGCCGCGCCGCTGGCGTGATGGTTTTTTCCCCGAACGACGGACGTGTTTGGTGCGGAAGGGACGGGATTTTGTCTCCTTGTGCTGCTCTCCCGTGCCCCTGGGCTGCCAGGCGGGCACCAGATGCTGCTTGCCGTTGCCGATGAGGTCGGCCCGTCCCATCTTCTTCAGTGCCTCGCGCAGCAGGGGCCAGTTGTTGGCATCGTGATAGCGCAGAAAAGCCTTGTGCAGACGGCGCTGCTTCATGCCCCGGGGAGAAAACACGGTTTTTCCGCTGCGGGTCACTTTTTTCAGGGGATTGTAGCCGGTATGCCACATGGCCGTGGCCAGGGCCATGGGAGATGGCAGATAAGCCTGCACCTGGTCGGCGCGAAAACCGTTTCTTTTCAGCCACAGGGCCAGATTGAGCATGTCTTCATCTGTGGTGCCAGGATGGGCGGCGATGAAATAGGGGATCAGATACTGCTCCTTGCCGGCCGCTCTGGAGTATTTCTCGAACATGGCTTTGAAACGGTCATAAGTGCCTATGCCGGGTTTCATCATGTGCGACAGTGGCGATTTTTCCGTGTGCTCCGGGGCGATCTTGAGGTATCCGCCCACATGATGAGTGACCAGTTCCCGCACATACTCCGGGGTTTCCACCGCCAGGTCGTAGCGTAAGCCGGAGGCGATGAAGATACGTTTGATGCCGGGAATTGCTCTTGCTTTTCGGTAGAGATGCACCAGAGGCATCTGGTCGGTCTTCATGTTCTTGCAGATACCGGGATAGACACAGGACAGCCGCCGGCAGGAGGCTTCTATCTTCGGATCCTTGCAATGCAGGCGCCACATGTTGGCCGTGGGGCCGCCCAGATCCGAGATGTTGCCGGTGAATCCCGGAACGTTGTCGCGTATTGCCTCGATTTCCTTGAGAATGCTTTTTTCCGAGCGATTCTGGATGATGCGTCCTTCATGTTCGGTAATGGAGCAGAAGGTACAGCCGCCAAAACATCCGCGCATGATATTGATGGAGAAACGGATCATCTCGTAAGCCGGAATGCGCGCATCGCCATAGGCCGGATGGGGACGCCGCTGGTAGGGCAGTTCATATACCCGGTCCAGTTCCCTGGTGGTCAGGGGAACAGGCGGCGGATTGACCCACAGCCAGCGCCGGCCATGCTGCTGTACCAGTGCCCGGGCGTTGCCGGGATTGGATTCCAGATGCAGGATGCGCGAGGCGTGAGCGTAGAGTACCGGATCGCGTTTCACCTGTTCGTGGGAGGGCAGCAGGACGGCGGTGCGTTCCCGATCCAGTTGCCTGGGACGGGTGTGCAGGGTAACCAGTGGGGCCTGGGCGCTTTCAGACATTGGAGGCGGGGCAGGCGTGCTGGCATAGGGATTGGGTTTTGCATGCGCCGGCCCCGGCGCCTCCACATCCCTGGAGTCGATATAGGTATAGTCGGATGGCAGGGTATTGAGCAGCACGGCCGTGCCGCGCAGGTTGCGGATCTCGCGGATATTTTCTCCTGCCGCCAGGCGGTGGGCGATTTCGACGATGGCGCGTTCGGCATTGCCATACAGCAGGATGTCGGCCTTGCTGTCCACCAGTGCGGAATGGCGTACCTTGTCCTGCCAGTAATCATAATGGGCGATGCGCCGCAGGGAGGCCTCGATGCCGCCGATGACTACCGGAACGCCTTTGCAGGCTTCCTTGCAGCGCTGACTGTACACCAGGGAAGCCCGATCCGGGCGTTTGCCGCCTTCGCCATGAGGAGTATAGGCATCGTCCGAACGAATCTTGCGGTCGGAGGTATAGCGGTTGACCATGGAATCCATGTTCCCCGCAGTAACACCGAAGAACAGGTTGGGGCGGCCCAGTTGCAGGAAGTCTTCCGTATTCTGCCATCGGGGCTGGGCAATGATGCCGACGCGAAATCCCTGTGCTTCCAGCAGCCGGCCGATGATGGCCATGCCGAAGCTTGCCTGATCCACATAGGCGTCGCCGGTGACGATGATGATGTCGCAGCTGTCCCAGCCCAGATCATCCATTTCCTCCCGGCTCATGGGCAGGAAAGGCGCCGGGGTGAACTTGTGCGCCCAGTATTTCCGGTAACCGAAGATGTCCCTGGCCGGCCGGGAGCGGTTTATTGCAGTTTTTTCAGACATTCCAGGTACGCCTGCTCGTCGGGAGCGCGATTCTGCTGCTGGGCTTCCCATAGCGCCAGTCCCAGGCATTCCATCATACGGTGTTCCGTATCGTGTGCATCACCCAGTTTCGTCCATATCTTGTGGTAGATGTCACGAATGCCGGCCGGGCGATCGGTGCTGATCTGTTCCGCCAGACTGATGTGCATGCCCATGTGCAGAAAGGGATTGGTCTGGCCGGCTTCCGGGGTATAGTCCCTGTCCAGGGCATCTTCTGATTGCAGCAGTGCATGATATTCCGGATGCTGCTCGATGACCGTGGCGATGAGAGACTCCAGGGATTCCAGCGGCTTGCCATCCCGTTTTTTTTTCCAGGCCTGCAGATAATACTTTCGCAGCCGGCTGCGATCCTGTCCAAACAACATGCAAAATGTCAGCCGAAGGTGCCGCGATTCCAGCCCCAAAGGTGCCGGGGCGGGTTGAAAAACTCGATATAAATACGATCCGTGGCCAACCCCAGGGAAGCGCTGAGCAGATCACAAAGGCTCTCTGACAGATCGGGCGTGTCATTTTCCGGCAATCCAAGACTTTTGAGTTGCAGATAGGCACTACCCTCGTTGGAGCCGCCCATGGTCATTGCCTGGTTGTCCCTGACAATTACCATGACATAGCTTTCCGGCTTGCCCAGCAGGCGAGCCACCTCGGCGGAAAGCGCGGCGGGCAGGGCCGCTTTCTGTTCGGCAGAAAGAACGAGATTGGTGTCTAGCGTGAGCAATGGCATTTTTTTCCCCTATTTGCAGTTTTCCTTGATGGTTTTTTTCAGATTTTTGACCTGTTCGGTGAATTCTTCCGGAGTGAAACGCTTCCACTCGTTGTCCGGTGTCTTGTACAAGGTATTGGGTGGCCGCTCGGTCAGGGTTTTCAGATTCTTTTTGGCGCTCTCGCAACGGGCGTCGCGTTTTTTCTTCTCCGCTTTGTCCCTGAGCTGCTTTTCCCTGGCTTTGGCGCGTTCCTCCGCCATGGCATCGAGCTTTTCATTCAGCTCCCGGCTTTTCTCCAGGCTGTTTTCCACGGGCTCGGCCGGTGGCGGCGGTGGGGCAATGCTTTTGTGTTCACGGTCATCCGGCGGAGGTTGCTGGGAATAGACGACATTTCCCTGATCATCGGTCCAGCGATACATGCCGGCGACGACCGAAGTTGCTGAAGCAAAGGCCAAAATCAGCAACAAGGCAAGATGATGAACTTTTCTGGTCATGGCTTGGATCCTGTTTGGAATATATTCCTGATGCCATAATACCCCAATCCGGGAGCCTGGGCCGATTGACTATCGTTCACCCCTTGAGTATCATGCACCGCCTTCGCCGAAAAGGGCAAAATGCAGGACGCATTTTGTAATCTCTCAATGGGGTAGAGAGGTGAGAACGGAAAGGAGGCACAGGATTACGGGGTATAGCGCAGTCTGGTAGCGCGCCTGCTTTGGGAGCAGGATGTCGGGAGTTCGACAAAAATCGCCGGGAGCGATTTTATCGCGCGCAGCGCGACCCGCAGGGCAAAATGCAGGACGCATTTTGTAATCTCTCTACGAGGTAGAGAGGTGAGAACGGAAAGGAGGCACAGGATTACGGGGTATAGCGCAGTCTGGTAGCGCGCTTGCTTTGGGAGCAGGATGTCGGGAGTTCGATAAAAATCGCCGGGAGCGATTTTATCGCGCGCAGCGCGACCCGCAGGGCAAAATGCAGGACGCATTTTGTAATCTCTCAATGGGGTAGAGAGGTGAGAACGGAAAGGAGGCACAGGATTACGGGGTATAGCGCAGTCTGGTAGCGCGCCTGCTTTGGGAGCAGGATGTCGGGAGTTCGAATCTCTCTACCCCGACCACTTTCTTGAGATTGGCAGTCTCATTATAGAATTGCGCTCGTAGCTCATTTGGATAGAGCATCGGCCTTTAGGCGCGTACCCTGCATGTATTGATGAGTACGCATTAGGAGCCTTTATGGGGAAACAGAACCCATAAAGTGGATCGCACTGTATCGGGGAAACCTTAACAGGTTGTGCTGATGGCAATCCCGAGGAAACCTCTGATTGACCCATCCATAGGTCTGGAATAGCATTTTGCTATGCACCATACCAAGGACAAGGGAGATCTGGGTGTTTTGAAGGCTCAGCTCAATTTGTTTGAGCAGGGATTCTTGATATTGAATCCAGTAACGGAGCATGCTGCATTTGATTTGGTGGCATATAGAGAAAGGAAGTTTGTAAGAATTCAGGTCAAGTACAAGTCAGTTGACCGGACTGGCAGCATAACGGTACATTTCCGTTCCAGTTGGGCGGATAAAAATGGAACGCATATGCGGCAGGTAGATAAAGATGAAATAGATCTTTATTGCATTTATTGTCCGGATACCGATGAGTGTTATTACCTTGACCCAAAGGATTACAATCGCTCAGTTACGTTGAGGGTAAAAGCACCCAAGAATAATCAGGCCACAAACATTCGGTTGGCGAAAGATTATCGGAGGGTTCCGTAGAGACTATACGTGCGACACCTGAGATGGTGAAGAGATAGTCCAGACCACAAACCTGGTAACAGGGCGTCGAAAGGCGTAGTGGTAAGCTAAGCCGAGGGTAGCAGGTTCGAATCCTGCCGGGCGCGCCAATGGAAATGGGTATTCCAGGGAACTGGACAGTACCCGGATGCGGCAGGATTCGAACCTGCGTCATCCAAACAGCAAGGTTCGACTGGCTTGCATGGCAAGCCAGCACCGTGCGCAGCACGGCCCCGCAGGGGGAGTCCGCAGGACGATCATCCTGCCGGGCGCGCCAATGGAAATGGGTATTCCAGGGAACTGGACAGTACCCGGATGCGGCAGGATTCGAACCTGCTCTGGTCAGACCGGGAAGGATCAGGCCATATCATTCAATGGTGGATGTAGCTCAGTTGGTAGAGTCCCGGATTGTGATTCCGGTCGTCGCGGGTTCAAGTCCCGTCATCCACCCCAGTTTATTCAAGCATTATTGCTTGTAAATCGCTAAAATAACGGCTCCTAAACGGGAGCCGTTTTTGTTTATTGGAGAAAAATCCATGTTCAAGAAATCCATGCAGATCGCCGGTTATGATGATGCCATCTGGGCCGCCATTCAGGCCGAGGAAAAACGTCAGGAAGAGCATATCGAGCTGATTGCGTCCGAAAACTATACCAGTCCCCGGGTGATGCAGGCTCAGGGTTCCGTGCTGACCAACAAGTATGCCGAGGGTTATCCCCACAAGCGCTACTACGGTGGTTGCGAGAACGTGGATGTGGTGGAGCAACTGGCCATAGACCGGGCAAAGCAGCTGTTTGGTGCCGATTACGCCAACGTGCAGCCCCATTCCGGCTCCCAGGCCAATGCCGCAGTGTACATGGCGCTGTGTCAGCCCGGCGACACCGTGTTGGGGATGGCGCTGGCGGATGGCGGGCATCTGACTCATGGCGCCAAGCCCAATTTTTCCGGCAAGATCTACCATTCGGTGCAATATGGCCTGAATGCGGAAACCGGTGAAATCGATTACGAGCAGGTCGAAGCGTTGGCAAAAGAACATCAGCCGAAGATGATCGTGGCGGGTTTCTCTGCCTATTCACGCATCGTGGACTGGCAGCGTTTCCGTGATATTGCGGACAGCGTGGGCGCCTACCTGTTCGTGGACATGGCGCATGTGGCTGGCCTGATTGCCGTGGGCGAGTATCCCAGCCCCATCCAGATCGCCGATGTGACCACCACTACCACGCACAAGACCCTGCGTGGCCCCAGGGGCGGGCTGATTCTGGCCAGAGCCAATGAGGAGATCGAGAAGAAGCTCAATTCCATTGTCTTTCCGGGCACCCAGGGCGGCCCTCTGATGCATGTGATCGCAGGCAAGGCGGTGGCTTTCAAGGAGGCCATGGAGCCGGAGTTCAAGACCTATCAGCAGCAGGTGAAAAAGAACGCCCAGGCCATGGCAAAGGTATTCATGGAACGCGGTTACGACGTGGTTTCCAAAGGCACGGACGATCATCTGTTTCTGGTGAGCTTCATCGAAGCCGGGCTCACCGGCAAGGACGTGGATCGCTGGCTGGGAGACGCCAATATCACGGTCAACATGAATGCCGTGCCCAATGATCCCCAGTCGCCTTTCATCACTTCCGGTATTCGTGTTGGCACGCCGGCCATCACCACCCGGGGCTTCAGTGAGCAGGATTCCACGGAGCTTGCGGGCTGGATGTGTGATGTCATCGACGCCCGTGGCGATGAAAAAGTCATTGCCGAAGTCAGGGAAAAGGCGCTGGCCATCTGCAAGCGCCTGCCGGTGTACGCGGACTGATGCGCTGCCCCTTCTGCAACGCCAGAGACACCAAGGTGGTGGACTCCCGTGCAGCGGGGGAAGGTGATCAGGTGCGCCGTCGCCGTGAATGCATCGAATGTGGCGAGCGCTTCACTACCTATGAAAAGGTCGAACTGAATCTGCCCCGGGTGGTCAAGTCCGACGGCAGTCGCGCCAGCTTCGATGAAATGAAACTGCGACTGGGCATGCTCCGCGCCCTGGAAAAACGCCCCGTAAGCACCCGGGAAGTGGAAGCGGCCATCAGTCGCATCACGCGCAAGCTCATGGCCCCAGGCGATCCTGAAATCCCCACCGAACGCATTGGCGAGCTGGTCATGGATGAACTCAAATCCCTGGATCAGGTGGCCTATGTACGCTTTGCTTCCGTCTATCGCCAGTTTCAGGATGTGCAGGCCTTTCGCGAGGAAATCGAGCGTCTGGAGCAACAGCCTGACCCCGAAGCCCTGCGCAAGCAGCTCGATCTGCTGGGCAGGGAATAGGTGCTTGCCATGACTTTTGATCGGCAAGATCATGAGTTCATGGCCAGGGCCATTCAGCTTGCCCGGAAAGGGCTGTATACCACCGATCCCAATCCGCGAGTGGGCTGCGTGCTGGTGAACAAGGGTGAGATCGTCGGCGAAGGCTGGCATCGCAAGGCTGGCGAGCCGCATGCCGAACGCATCGCCATTGCCGATGCCGGTGAAAAGGCCCGGGGCGCAACCGCCTACGTTACCCTGGAGCCCTGTTGTCATCACGGCAAGACGCCTCCTTGCACAGAAGGCTTGCTCGAAGCGGGCGTCAGCCGGGTCATCGCCGCCATGCAGGATCCCAATCCCCTGGTTGCCGGCAAGGGCCTCGCCATGCTCGCGGAGCAGGGCGTGGCAACGGCTTCCGGCCTGTTGCAATCCGACGCGCAAAAACTCAACCCGGGCTTCATCAAGCGCATGAAAACCGGCCTGCCCTGGGTGCGCTGCAAACTGGCCATGAGCCTGGACGGGCACACCGCCATGGCCAGCGGCGAGAGCGTCTGGATCACCGGCGAGGATGCCCGGCGGGACGTACAGCGCCTGCGCGCCAGAAGTTCTGCCGTGGTCACGGGTATAGGCACGGTGCTGGCGGATGACCCTTCCCTGAACGTCCGTCTCTCTCCCGAAGATTTGCCCGGAGTGGAAACCCCGGACTATTTCCGCCAGCCCTGGCGGGTGGTGCTCGACTCCAGTCTGCGCATACCTGAAGATGCGAAACTGTTGTCGTTGCCGGGGCCGGTCTGTCTCATTCACAGCCATGGAGACCAGGACAAGGCAGCGCGTCTCGCGAGCCGCGGCATTCATCTGCAACAAATGCCTGATGGCGTGGATCTGCCCCTGGTGATGAAATTTCTGGCGGAACGGGAAATCAACGAAGTGCTTATCGAAGCCGGTCCCACCCTTGCTGGAGCCGCCATGCAGGCCGGACTCATCGACGAACTCATCATCTACATGGCGCCGCATCTCATGGGACACAATGCCCGGGGCTTGTTCCATCTGTCCGGGCTGGAGAAGATGGCGGATCGCATCGACCTGAAGATTCAGGACATACGATCGGTCGGGAAAGATTTTCGTATTACGGCAGCGCCTGCCGGGGAGTAGTCAGTCATGTTCACAGGCATCATTCAGGCCATTGGCACAGTCAGCAGCATCAAGGATCAGGGCGGTGACGTTCGGCTTCGCATCCATACCGGCAAGCTGGATCTGTCCGACGTGGCGCTGGGCGACAGCATCGCCGTCAATGGCGTCTGCCTCACCGCCGTGGAACTGCCCGGAGACGGATTCGTGGCCGATGTTTCCGGCGAGACCCTTTCCCTCACTTCCCTGGGGCAATTGAAGAGCGGCAGCCCGGTGAACCTGGAAAAGGCCCTGACCCTGGCCACCCGACTCGGCGGGCATCTGGTGAGCGGCCATGTGGACGGCCTGGGCACCGTGATCTCCCGCGAGGAGGATGCCCGTTCCGTGTGTTTCGTCATCGAAGCGCCCGCGGAACTGGCGAAATACATCGTACACAAGGGGTCCATCACCGTGGACGGCACCAGCCTCACGGTCAACGGCGTGGACGGCGCCCGCTTCGATCTCAATATCGTGCCTCACACCCTGCAGGAAACCATCATGGACAGTTACCGCCCCGGCAGCCGCGTCAATCTGGAAGTCGATCTCATCGCCCGTTATCTGGAACGCCTGCTGCTGGGCGACAAGGCCGCACAATCCGGCAGTCAGGGCCTGAGCCGGGAAATGCTGGAAAAGGCGGGTTTTATCGCAGACTGATTTTTTCCTGCTTTGGGTCAGTGGCTCATCTGGTGGCTCTATTGCCAAGTTAGAATTGTACTGTTTCAGCTATCCAGCCTTAGTTTGCAGTTGACCTCAGGGAGGAAAAATTATGACTACTACTGACCGATCTACAACCGTATTTGTTGCACCTGTGGCGATCGACGTGGGGGCAGCGCATACCGGCGTATTCAGGGCGCTCTATCAGCAGGGTCAAACTCTGAGTACCATTTCAGAACGGTATGGTGAAGTACTTACACTCAACAGCGCTGACTATACTCTGCTGATGCGTGATCGTACCGCCAAGCGGCACATGCGCCGGGGCTTCGACAGGAGAAAAATGGCCAAGCGCTTGCTGTTTGTGATTCTGGAGCAATATTTTGGCTTTCCGGCCCGGGATCATGCACAGGCGCTGGGGTTCCTTCTCAACCGGCGCGGCTTTACCCGGCTCGAGGGTGAATACAACGCGGAGGCGCTGGAAGCGTTTCCCGAAGCAGCCTGGCGCGAACTGCCCGAAAGCGCACGGGAAATACTTGGGTCTTGTGACTCCATCGAAAGCCGGCTGCGATCGTTGATCGACAACGAGCCAGAAAAGATTGCCGAATTGCGGCGGATTTTGGTGGATGAAACCATCCAGCCAGTTAAGAGCGATTTGTTTTTCCTCGGCTATGTCAAAAAACTACTGAAATGGGTTGAAGCCAGATTGGCAGATCAAACAGTTTCGGAGGGCAACAAAGAGAGAAACAAGCTTTCACAAACGCCAGCATGGATTGTTGAACGGCTGAAAGAAAAAGGCGTACAAACCTTTGACGCTATCGATATCGACGGGACAGAACGGCAGGTCGATCTTGCAACCGTGATTCATGAACTGGATACCTCGGGGTTGAAACAGCTTCGGGAAGAACTCAAACCGGTCAGAACTGAACTTGAGCAACGCACGGCAACGGTCTGGAGGCATATAAATCCGGGCAATTACAATGCGGAAAAAATTGCCGCCGACCTTCAGAGCGACAAGGAAAAAGACATCTCCAAGGCCCATCTGAACAACCTGGTTTACGCCATCGCCAAAACCCATGAAGAATTGTCCACCGGCTCCCGCCACCG
>Ga0256841_1001016_pt1 | contig 26023 bp, 24 predicted proteins | sample 356308metaG_FD_185971 | JGI IMG/M metagenome (GOLD analysis project Ga0256841, IMG submission 185971) | Hydrothermal vent microbial communities from Mid Atlantic Ridge, Atlantic Ocean - 356-308 | ecosystem: Environmental > Aquatic > Marine > Hydrothermal vents | place: Atlantic Ocean: Mid...
ACACACTGTCATAATCGCTGGGATAAGGGTTGATAATCCCCGTGGTCTTCATTGTTTCCAGAGTCAGTGAAACACCCAAGGCCGCGCTCAATTTGGACAGGTCCAGGTGCTGGGGTTCGGGAGGGTAATATTTGAGCAACATGTGCCCATTCCCCAGGTCGATGGCCTCGCCATTGGCTTCGTAAGAGGAGAGGAACGCCGGTCCCATCCCCTGGTGGAGAAATGGCGGATGATAACCGTCGCCGAAGTTCTCCTGGTAAAACTTCCAGTTGCCTTTGAACAGGCATGCGTTGTAGCCGATCACTTCCTTGTCCCGACAACTGCGCTCGATATATGGAGCCGCCGCGCCCAAGTATTCTTCCAGCGATGGGGCCTGCTCATCGAGGCAAGCGAAAATAAGTCCCTGAAACGTCTCCGCTCGAACTCGGGAGAGACAAAAATCCTCGCGCCGAAATCGAGGACCATAATCTTCGGGAACCGGAACGCCGATCAATCGGCCTTCGAGATCAAACGTCCAGGCATGATAGGGACAGCGGAACGCCTTACACTGGCCGCGGCGTCCCCGGACCAGCGTCGCTCCTCGATGCGTACAGGTGTTGCTGAGCACGTGGAGTTCTCCTTTCTGGTCCCGACAAACGATATAGGACTCACCGGCAATGGTGGTGATCCGATATTGACCGGGCTCCCGCACCTCGCTCTCGTGCCCCACGTATTGCCAGGTGCGCCTGAAGATCTTCTCCTGTTCCTGATGGAAGATATCCTCATCCGTATAGATGCGACGATCGATCAACTCATCGAGCGAGTACGATGACGGGACTCTCTCCCTCTTTTGATCCATAAGCTCACCTCCCTATTTCCGATGAACCCGCTACCCGATGCACGTTGAGGAACCGACGAACGCGCTCCTTGATGGGCTCCTTGTCGTATGTCAGATAGGCAATGGCCGACAACCGTACCGGATCGCCGACATAGAATCGTTCGTACAATCGCTGACGAGAGCCAAACGCCTCACCGACGATATCCCAAGCGAGCTTGAATAATGCCGTTCGCTCCTCGGCCGAAGCCGCTCGTCCTTGAAAGTATCGGCGCACCAGAGGCCCGATCTGCTCCGATTCGAGATCGGCCTCGGTCGGCGTCATGACTAATCCGCTGGCGCCAATCAATTCCAGCACCTCCACCATCCGTGGATACGCTTTGGGCACCAGGAGCGTGGCCGCCCGCAGAGGCTTCATGTTCGGGTGCACATATCCATACGGGGATTCCACTGGATCCAGATAGGCGGCCTTCACCAGTCCTCTCAACATCTCCGTATATCCGACGAGTTCCCCCAGTTTTTCCTGAACATGGAGGAATCCATCAGCCCCGATTGCTTCGGCGATCAAACAGGCCACGCCCAACACAAACTCGAATTTGGACACCGTCCGAGTTTCTGCCTGGAAAGCGGCATAGTCCAGTAATCCCGCCCGACTCCGAATATTATTGCATAACTCAACATTGGCGTTGATGAATACCCGTTCCCAGGGGACGAGGACATCGTCAAAGACGACGATAGCATCGACTTCATCGAACCGAGAGGTGAGCGGTCGGTCAAAGTGACGTCGGCCGGTGTCATATCCCTCCCGGCAGATGATCGTGATTCCTGGTGTCGATAAAGGGATGGCGAACGAGAGGGCGTAATCCTTCTCCTTCTCGCTCAACCGGTGAAGTGGGTACACGATCACCTCATCAGAGAAAGGCGCCAGAGTGGCCAGCATCTTGGCTCCCCGGACGACAATGCCATCCTCGGTCTCCCGGATTTTTCGCAGCGCCAGATAAGGATCATCCCAGTCGGCCGGGCTCTGCGCCCGATTGATTTGAGGCTCCACCAGGGCATGGGTCAGACAGAGATCATGCTCGCGGACATATTCGTAATAGCGAACGACGTTATCAGCATAGTGCTTCCCCCCCTGGGCGAAGAAGTCATAGGCTTCGGCAAAACCGGTCAACACGGCATTGAGGAAGTCGGGCATCCGTCCGAGCATACCTCCTGATGTCGAGGCATAGATCGTAGTCGCTTCATGACGCCGTCTGAGATCATCCACGCTTCGACATTGAAGGAACGAGACACTGACCGGTTCGCCCGTAGTCGGCGACGGATAAGTGAGCGGCTCCCTCGTTTCCGATCGATGTTGAAGATCGTAGAGTTCAGCTATGCTTTCAATCCCACGCTTGAAGGCCGGATGACCGGTCACATCATCGACCTTTTGACCCTCGATCCACACATCGCGCTGTTGACGTCGTAATCCCTCGATGTATTCCTGTCCAGTCCGTACCGACATATCGGCTCCTCCTTTTCACCGAGATTGAAAACTATTCCGCTGAGTATTGGGATTCTCTCACCAACACGATCGGATCGAGCTCCATATACGTTGATCCCCTACAGGCGAGCTCTCCGGCATGGAACTGATGGCGATGGGAGTAGGATGGCTCCCGAATGTGGCTCCAGTATTCATGGTCTCAACACCGCCATTGTTCGAGTGGGCCAAAGCCATTCTCCTCCAACCACTGGAGACAGTCGATGATCTGTCCGGTCAGCGTGCGCGCCTCTTGTCGAGCGAGGAAGTTGACCACGGGAACGGCCACCTCGGGGCGGTACCTCGGCTCATCTTTCCATCCATCCAGGAGCGTCCCTTCGGTGACGGACGTCTTCAAAAATGGGAGTCGAATGGCATTGACGGCAATGTTATAGTCTCTGAGCTCCAGGGCCATGATGCGCGTCAGGTGATTCAATCCCGCTTTCGCCGCGCCATAAGCCGAAAACAATGGATAGGGCTGATCACCCTGGATCGAGGTCACATTGATGATAGAGCCACTTCCCTGAGCGAGGAAAAACCGCGCTGTCACGGTACGGCTGCAGAGGAAATGACTGGTCAAATCGAGCGCCAGGATGCGGTGCCAGTATTCGACGGGAAGTTCCCAAAAGGGGTAACCAAATGACGACCGAAGATGGGCCGCCGCTTCCGGATCAGTTCGCGCCAGAGCATAGACTCCTCCGCCCACATTGTTCACCAGGATATCTATCCGCCCATAGTGTTGGGCCACTCGTTCGACCATCCGTTCAATGTCCTGCTGGTTCGTCACGTCTGCTTGAACGGCCACGCCCAATCCGGCATTGAGTGTAGCTGCTTCTTGAACGACGGCCTCCACCTGGGAGAGCGTTCGGGCAACGGCCACGATCGAGGCTCCTTCTCTGACCAAACCAAGAGCCACTTCCCGTCCCACGCCGCGCCCTGCACCGGTAATGAGAGCGACTTTCCCCTCCAGAGATCGATGTTCCCGATTCATCTTCGATCCCCCCTATGGTCATCGCGCTCGAGCTTGCATCATTATTCAACTCTCACTCGGCCTGTTCTCGATGGGAACTGATTGAAAAGTGAACGCCTCCCCGTCCATCGAAATCACAATCCACCGCGACCACTGAGCATCATCTCGTTCCGGATGATCGATCCTTCGATGTTGTCCTCGGGATTCCTCTCGACGACGGGCGGCTTCCCAGATGAGTTGAGCCGTGATCACTGCACTTTGAAGTTCCCGAAGCCTCACCAACGATGGAAAATCGGCCACGCTGAGCGTTTCGATCTCCTGACGCCACTCATGCAATCGCCTTTCTGCCGCCTCCAATCCAGCCTTTTCCCGAATCGGACCGAGGGACGTCCACATGAGCTTCCTCAAGTTCGCCTCCAACTCGGTCAGCGCTTGCGATGAAGAAGATCCCGATCCCGCAAGTTTTCGCTGCACCTGGTTCTCTTCTTCTTGAACCTGATGAAGATCGGCAGCCATCGACTCCACCCTCGTGGAATACTTCGCCGCTTTGATGGCCGCCTCTTCGGCGGAACAAAGAGTAAAGGAAAGCAACATTCCCGGAAGCGCATCGGCTCCATGACAACCGGTGGCCACTTCTCCTCCTACAAACAACCCGTCGACGTCGGTGGCTCCCGCCTTATTGACGACGCCTCCGAGGTGACCAGCCATCCCCACCTTCCAGGTGATCGATTCACCAGTTAATACCTGAAGCGCAGGAACGGCATCGATCACTTCCCTCGCCGCCTGAGAAAGCTCGCTCGTCACCTCGCCTCCCTGACTCTCCTGATACAGCACCTGCATCAATTCAGCCAATGGAGTCGTCTTTTCAGAAACGCCATATTTGGACACAATGAATTGACCACGAGCATCTTTGAGCCTGATCCCGGCCCCCAACAGAAGGGCTCCGGCATCAACCCAATTCGGGATCGCCGTCGGTTCCGGGACGAATTGGATGAACTCCATATTGGCCAGTTTGGCTCCTGCTTTCAGGGCGAGTATATATCCACTTCCCGAACTCCCTCGAGCATCTTGTCTGTAAAGACTATCGGCTCCACCGGTGGCGAGAATGATCGCTTTGGTCTCGAAGAGGATCGGTTCACCATGTTCCCAATCAAGAGCGTAAGCCCCAACGGCTCGGCCATTCTGCGTCAGAATCTTCGTCACATACGTTTTCTCATGAAACTGGACGCCCAATTTCGCCGCCCCTTGCTGAAAAGCCCTCATCGCCGCATTGGGGGATCCGATGAGAACGCATACACGAGGCTGGCTATGCCCCGGCGCTGAAAACACCCGATAGATGCCCCTGTCGCCATCGCGCACCAGTTGGAGGCCATACGCTTCCAACCAACCAATTCGATTGTAAATGCCTCGAATCGCCAGATCGACGAGCACGGGATCGCTGAGGTGACCGCCGACAGCCATCACGTCATTCTTGAATCGGGAAAAAGACTCCTTCACCACCTCCTGCTTTTCGGCGGGTAATGTGAATTGTGGGAAGAACCCCTTGGATCCGAACGTATAGGCCATGGGGAATCCGCCCACTCGGTCATCACCCAGATAGGCAGCCAGTGACAGGCTACTTCTCTGACTCGAGGTCGATTCGCCAATGGTGCCTCGATCGACGAGAACGACATCCCGAACGAATTGAGCCGCCGTTTCAGCGGCTTGCAGTCCAGCGATTCCTCCACCGATGACGAGAACATTACAGGTTTGACGTCTCATAGGCCACCCTCCGAGAGGAGTGGATGACGGGATGAGCGTGGAGGAAATCCTCCGCTCATCCGTCCAGTCCGTGGGATCATAATACGGCTAACCCATACATGTACGTCGCTCCCAGGTCCCGAGCCACGACTTGCCAATGTTCACCCCCGTCGCGACTCTCCAGGACCTCACCACCTTCGGTCGCCGCATAGGCTGTTGGATCTGACTGGTTATCGAATACGATCGCCTCGACACGGTCGGCGAAACCGCTCATCACACAGTGCCAGGAATCCCCTCCATCCGTACTCCGGAAGATCTTGGCATCCGCGCCCTGAATCTGAACCGGTGCGGTACGTTGGAATCCCGTACACATGACGACGATGTTGGGATTTCGCGGATGGACAGCGATTCCCCCTCCGTAGTCCTCGATCCCCGTACTGCAGACGTCTTCGATATCCTTCCAGCTCTCTCCACCATCGGTGCTCTTGGCCGCTCCGTAGGCATGCGTCGAGAAGACGACATCTCGATTGAACGGATGGGTGGCCAAAACATGGGCATCTATATGCAAGCCACCCCACAAAAGCGGCGTGAAGCTCTCTCCCTCGTCATCGCTCCGGTAACACCATCCTTCCTCAATATTGACGTACAGTCGCCCTTGAGAGGTGGCGATGGATTTGATATGAGGGCCGTAAGCCGGATAGGGATGGAAGACCCACTTTTCTCGAATCTCCGGTGGAATTTTCTCCACGAAGTTGATCTTCGTCCAACTCTCTCCATGATCGTCGCTCACGTAGAGTTCGATCGGATGGGTTCCCAAATAAACACGATGTGAGTCTCGATCGACATAGAGGTAAACGGCCGTCTGATGTTCGAGATGGCTGGTGAGCTTCTTCCAGTTTTTCCCCCCGTCGGCCGTCTTATAGGTCCCCTCGTGTGTGCCGATGTAAACGATCCCGCACGTTGGATCTGAAGCGGCCGCACCGGCCGGTATGCCTTCGAATGCGCGACCAACAAGCTGAAATTGACCAGCCCGCCGCTCCAGTATTTTTACGCCTTCAGTATTGGTTCCAAAGAAAAGACGCTCAGCCATGGTTCATCCCTCCTTACGCAGAGAGTTTTTCCTGAAGAGTACGACTGTAATTCTCGGCATCTTGAATGAGAAAGTCGGCGAATTGCTTCAATTTTTCGATCACTTCTTCTTTCTGTCGTGGTTGGTTGAAGTACTTGGCCAGCATGTAACTGTAGACCATTGTGCAATGGCGATACTCATCTGGGGCGAGAATCTCCATGTAGGGCACACCTCGCTCGAGATCACCATTCATGACCGCCGCTTTCCCCAAATGAACGTGATGGAGATAGTGTTCCCGCTCGAAGATCACGCCAAATCCGATGATCTCCTTCAAATCCTGTACCTCACAGAGCATCTTCCACCCATTTTTGAAAAATTCGTTCAATTCATAATTCCAGACGTCGCCACCGATATCCTGTAATTTTTCGTCCATGGCGCTAATGGCTTTTTGCTCATCGGCGAGCTGACGACTCCAGATGGCCCGCAGATCCGGATATTGTTGTCCGAATCGAAGCATCCACCAGTTGAGCGCGGACATGGACTCCACATCAGCCCGTAGATTTCTGAGGGCGAGTTCCAGGAAAACTCTTCGATCGGACGCTAAGGAATCAACATCCGATTTTCGCAGTTGCTCGATGCGAGGCCCGTTCTCTTTCCAGAAATCCTGCCAGAATTGTTCGACCCAGTCAATGTAAAACATACACACCTCCTTCGTCGGATTAAAATGACATCACAATTGAACGAAGCTTTCATGATCCTCAACCAAAGAAGAACCGTATGGCCAGCTCATTGAATCGCTCGGGCTCGTCATGTTGCACCACATGACCCGAGTCCTCGAAGAACACGAACTCAGCATTGGGCAGGAGTTGTTGTAATTTTTCGGCGAGCTCGAGGGGAGCGAAAATGTCATATCGTCCCCACACAAAGAGCATGGGAATGGTCAACCGGGGAAGTCGATGACGAAGATCGAACAATTGAGCGTGATTTGGATCCTCGCGGCACTTGTGGCGGAAATAGTTGAGAAGAGACCGCTGCACGTCCATAACGCTGGGCAATTGGGCGTGCCGATATCTTTTTTCGAGTTGTTCCTCTGTGATCTGCTCGGGATGTCTCATCAACTGCTCGAGGAATGCCCGTAAACTCTCTCGCGTCCCATCATATTGCACCAACCGCTGGAGACCAGGAGTCACGGGCATCTCCAGGCCCATCGCCGTGGCGATGGTCCCACTCCCCACGAGTAACAATTTACTGACCCGATCAGGATAATCGACCGCATATTTGGCAACGACATAGGCCCCCATGGAATTCCCCGCCAGGTGAACGCGATCCAAACACAGGGCATCAATGAAATCGGCCAGATGGCGGACCAGCGTTTGATACGAATACTCGATATTCGCCGGTTTATCCGTGAGTCCGAAGCCAATGAGATCCACGGCTATCGCCCGACCATGCTGACCGATAGCATCGATGTTCTTATACCATCCGAACTCTCCGGAAGCCCCCGGTCCACCTCCATGGACTAAGATGACGGATTGGCCTTTGCCACACTCGATGTAGTGTGTACGATACCGACCAGCCATGATGAATCGAGAGACAGTGCCGTTCCTCCAGGTCATCTCTCCTTATCCCTGTGCTCGGGGGCGAGACCGATCGGAAAACCAATTCATCAGTGGGAGCGAGGGATACGGCCTCGCCCCCCGAGTCTGCGAGCGTCGCCGGTTATTCGAACAAGTAAGCGACCCGCTTGGCCCAACTCGTTTGCGGATATCGCTCGACCAGGACTTTCCAACTCGGCAACGCCGCTTCTCGATCACCAGATTGCTTGAAGCGGGCCCGACCCAACCAGTACCACGCCTCGGCCAGGACATCGACCGGGTGTCCATCACCCTGACTCACCAGTTGGTTCAAAGCGTCGATCGCCTCGGCGTACTTCCCGCGATCACAATCAGCCACCGCCCGCCCAATGATGAGATAAGCGAGAAAGTCTTGGGGTGGCAAGAATCCCGACAAGCGATAATACTCGCTCTCTCTATCGAGAATGACCGTCGTCGGGGCAGCATGAATATGATATGTCTTCCCCAACTCCGGCTGCTCCCTGATATTCACTCTCACCGGGATGAAGTGGTCGCTCACAAACTGTGCTACGCGAGGATCAGGATACGTCACGGTATCCAGTCGCACGCAGGCTCCTCAAGTGGGAGCCGCCGTGAAATCTACCAATACCGGCCGACCCGTCGAGGTCGCCTGCTCGAATCCTTCATCGAGCGATGTCAACCAGCGAATCTCAGCCATATCCATAACCTCCTTTTGAACATTTTTCTGATTGATGGGCGTTCTCTTGTTCAGAAGAACCCCCGGCTCGGCAACCCGACCAGCGTCCGCCCATAGACCTCCAGGGCCGATTCATAATTGAGGGCCACGTGCTGCCCGGCGGCGTAAACGTCGCGCCAGATTCGTTGAAGCGGATGCCTCTCGAAGAGGCTATGACCTCCGCTCAGCTCAAAGAGCCTGTCGACGACCCGCATGGATTGACGCACGGCGAACGCCCGCCAGGCATAGAACCGTGCCCGCTCTTGTGGCGATGGAAGCCGATGCTCGTGACCGAACACCATCGTGTCGCGCGCATATCGATAGAGGAGATCCTCCAACATATCGAGCGTCGTCGACGCCTCGGCCAGGGCCATCTGCGCATACGCGCTCTCCCCCTGGCGCTTTCCGGCAAATAGCGGCTCGCGTTGCATGATCCACTGACGAAACTGGTCAACGGCTCCTCGTGCCGCCCCCACGACTGGCGCAGCCAGTGCCGCGCCGGCCCCCACCATGAATGGGACCCGGTAGAGGGACCCTCGATTCACCGCCTGTCCGGGAGCCTCGCCAGTGGCGAGGACGCGACCGAGGGGAAACAAACGATGGGGTGGAACAAAAGCACCATCAACGACCACCGTGTTGCTCGCCGTCGCTCGCAGGCCGACAACGTGCCATTCATCTTCGATTCGATAATCGCCCTGCGGGAGGAAGAACATGACGTATTCCGGTTCTCTTCCCCTCTCCCCCGGCAGCATGGCTCCGACAGCCACATAGTCGCTCCACTCCACCCCGCTCAAAAATTTCCACCGCCCACTCAACCGATAGCCTCCCTTCACCAGTTCCACCCGACCAACTGGAGCGAAGGCATCGGCAAATAAACGATCCGTCCGATCACCCCACATCTCCTCCTGCAATTGAGGATCAACATATCCCAACTACCAATTGTGAATGCCAAAGATCGCGTAGATCCAGCCGCTGGCGGCGTCGCGACGAGCGATCTCCAGCACTAATCGGACGAAGGTCAACATGTCCATTTCATATCCACCATATCGCGCCGGCTGGAGTACTCGCAGGAGTCCGGACTCCGCGAGTTCACAGACAGTGTCCTCCGAGAGGCGTCGGGCAGCTTCCGATGCTCTGGCCCGCTGGGCGAATCTCTCGGCCAAGGCACCGGCCCGGATCACTAACTCTTGAACGCTCGGGCAATTCATCACAATGGGCTCCCCCGTATGCGGCCGTAGCTTTGCTGATCAGTCACGTCATTCAGCCACTGCACACCCGCTGAACCGGCGCGCCTCGCTCGTCCCTGGAGGCCACCATGGGCGCGGATCACTCCGTCGGAGACAGCATAGCGGCCCCAAAGCCCTCACTCATTGAGATTCACCGGAAGACCCAACCGGGCATAACCGCGACGGAAACAGAGAAGCGGGCGCCCTCCTCTGAACGTGACTGATTCCACGCGGCCAACAAAGATAGCGTGATCACCTCCCTTATAGATATCGGTGATCGATTACTCCATGTTGACCACAGCGTCGTTGAGGAGCGGGATGCCCTCGCACCCTATAAGAGACACCTCGAAATGTATCGGGCATCGGGTGGGCAAACTGGCGCGAGACGGCCTCCTGCTCCTCACTCAAGATGTTGTGGCGTAGACGCCCACTTCCTGAAAAGCTCGGTGACCGGGCGTTTCCTTGTGAACACAAACGACTACGGGAGGGTCCAGCGAGAGTGACGGGAAGACACTCACCATGAGGCCCCCAGTATCGAACGGAAGTATCGCGCATCGCGACGACCGCCACTCCCGATGGAAAGTGATCCAGCGCCTATCGGAACTCGTCTTCCCTTACAGGCACGTTGATCTCCGTCCCATAGTGACGTCATGTTGATGTGATCAAAGCCTTCCTCACTTCCCTCCGATTGTCCACGGACCATTCAGAAGCGAATCCGCACAGCCAGTTGAATCTGCCGTGGATTGCTCACCGCCCGGGGTGTAGCAAACGTGGGATTGGGGGCGACGATCCGGTCGGTGTAACTCTGGGGCACAGGCTGCCCAGGTAAGAAATCGGCCGCTCCATACACCGTGTCCAGATCGGTGATGTTGAGGGTGTTGAATATATTGAAGAACTCAGCGATGAGTTCGACGTGGATTCGTTCAGAGAGTCGAAGGATTCGCGAGAGACGCAGATCGATGTTGGAGAGGTTATCCCCTCGAAGCGTGTTCCGTCCGAGTAACCCCACGCGATCATTCGCTGGCTGAGAATCTCCATTGGCGTCAAAGCCGGCGTAGATTGTATAGAATCGAGCGCTCTCCAGCGTCGTGATCACGCCCAATCGAAAGTCCCGAGTCAGAAGGAATCGACGTGGTCCTTCGGCCAGGAAGCTGAGCACGAATCGGTGAGCTACATGAGCGCTGGACAGAGCGCGATCCAATCGAGCATTGAGATTGTTCTCGGGAACGGAAGCCAAAGAGACGCTCGGCGACGTCGTATCGATGGTCTTGGAGAACGTGTAGTTGACGACGAAATGGAAATGGTGACTGAGCCGCTTTTGCACCACGAGATTTCCGGCATGATAGATCGATGTCTGAGTCGGTTCGAGGACCTGATAGAATCCGAAGCTGGGATTGAGAATGGAGAATCGCTGCTTTCCATTGGGGAGCGTCCCCGATGGTTTGACATTGATATGCCGGATGGCCGGATTCTTCAAGCCATGAACGAACAACCACCCTGCCGTAATCCCCCAATCACGGCCGAATTGTCGTTCGATCTGCAGAATGGCCTGTTCGGCATACGGATTGGGAAAGTCTCGAACGGGCTTTATGAACGCCCATTCGATCATGCTGCCCACTGGCGGATACACACCATTCTGGGTCAGATTGAAGAAAGCAATGCCTGCGGTGAAGGGACCGGGAGGTGGCCCCAGTGGACCGTTTTGCGGAGGCACGGGCGAGAAGCGGAACCGGGCATCGGGGAAGTCGCTGGCTCCCCAGGGCGTCAATCCACCCAGAACCTCGCTCCAATGCATGGGACCGGTATAAATCCCTCCACCACCTCGAATGACCGTTTTCTCGTTCAAGGCATAAGCGAATCCCACGCGCGGTTGCACATTATTGAGGTCTTCATCAACGACATTGAATGGTCGCGTCTCCACGCTGTAGCGGACGCCGAAATTGAGGGTGAGTTTTTGTGCGAGGCGCCAGCGATCTTGACCGAACACTTCAAAGAAACTGTGATTGGGCGAGATGGTCGTCGCCTGGCGCCACTCCGCGCTGGGAAACAGATGAGCGAAATCGCGCGTGGGCAGTGTTCCCTGACGAAGACCAAACGGGATCGAAGTGACAAACAACAGCGCCGTGGGACGCCCAAACGGAGGCCGACCAAAAAAACTATCGGGAATGAAAATGGCCAATCCGGGATTGAATCCAGAGAAGATGATGCGATTCCGAAGATGATTGATATCGACGCCCACTTTGAATTGGTGCTGCCCATGGAGGTAGCTGAGGTTGTCGGAGAATTGGAGCCGCGTCTCGCGATAGAAATCGAATGGACCAGCATGGCGACCGCTGTCCATGATGTTCGCAATTTGCATGTGGGGCTCGAACGAAGTCGGTATGTTGTCGAAGGTTCGATGTCCATACTGAAATAGGAACTGATTGGTGAGATTCACACCAATCACAGTGGCATTCACCACCAGCGACTGATCGCGGATATCATTGTGGCGGAAGTTCGATGGAAGTCCTAATCCCTCTATGGTCGCCGCCTGATTTTTATTCCGTTGCTCATTGAATTCATATTTGAAGCTGAGCGTATGCTTCGCTCCCAATACTTCCGCTTTGATGAGGAATTGATCGGAATCGTTCTTCTTGAGGACATCGAGCCGCTCCCGGGATAACCCATAGAATTCCTTCACGTCATTGATTTGATCGAGGAACGCGAGGATGAATGAGGAGTAGATGGGAGATTCATCACGCCGCTGTCCTTCATAATTCCCGAACAGGAACGCCCGATCTTTGACCAGAGGTCCGCCCAACGTGAAGCCGAACTGGTGTTGGCGAAGGACATCGAACCCGGGGGCTCTGAGGATGTTTCGAGCATCAAGGGCGTCGTTTCTGCCGAAGTAATACACCGACCCATGAACATCATTCTTCCCGCTCTTGGTGATGATATTGACGATGCCTCCCGTGGCCCGCCCGAATTCCGCGGCATAGGCTCCAGTGAGTACACGAAATTCCTCGGTGGCCTCCTGAGAGGGCGTGAGTCGTTGAACTCCCGTATATCCGGTGGTCGCATCGGCGCCGTCGATTCTGATGTTATTGGAGTAAAACTCTCTCAATCCGGCGAAGCTGATCTTGGTCGCCTGGGCTTCCAGTTGAGGCGCACTGGTCGTCCCGATGTAGCTCCGCCCCACCGAAACGTTGGGCGTCAACAGGGCGAAATCGATGAACCGGCGCCCATTGATGGGCAAATTCTCCACCTGCCGTTGGCTCACGATCTGGCTTTGCTCCATTTTGCTTGGTTCGACGAGCGGGGGTTCGGTGCGAACCTCGATGACCTCTTCAATCTGTCCCACGGTGAGCGTAATATCCAACGTGACGCTTTGACCCACAGTGAGCTCAATGGCCGGTTGAACGAACGTCTTGAATCCAGACATTTCGGCTTTCAGCTCATAGATACCGGGCGATAATCCCGAGATGGAGTAAAATCCCGAATCATCCGTCTTCGTCTTCCGTATGAGTCCCGTCTCTCGATTCTTCACCGAAATGACCGCCGATGGAATCACAGCGCCACTCTCATCTCGCACCGTTCCAGAAACTTGAGCTGTGGCTCCCACCTGCGCTTTGATCGACAAAGCAGCTCCCATCACCAGTATGATCACAAAGAGAACTCTGTACATCGATCTCATACTCTCGAACCTCCTCAAAGCGTTGTTTGGATATTCGGACGGTCGACGTCCGCTCGCTCCCATGAACATGGCCGGTCAAAACAGGATCGACAAATTGTGCGTCGTAATCGTGGCTTGATCGAGATGAACGACGCGCCGGGCGAGTTTCCACTCTCCGTCGACTTGACGGAGGACGTCCTTGCGCTCCGCCGAGAGAATGTCATATCGTGGATCATCCCCTCGCGTGCGATAAAGGATGAGATAGCTCCTCACCTTCACTTCATCATCTCTGTCACCCGGTGCGACGCGAATATTCGAAATGACGTGGCGCGTGCGCGAAGGAGGATCTTCGGCCCACGCTGATCCCGTCTCCAACCGCTCGATGCGCTTGGTCAACCGATACTTGTTCTCTTCGTAATGGAACATGTCGTCGAGAAATCCCGGTCCCCCACCGCGATCTCGCGTCACCCGCACGGGCATGAGATATTCGACATCGTCGGTGAGCAATTCCAGCCATTCGCGGAATCGCTCTTCGTCCAGGAGTTCCGCCTCATAAAACAGGAACTCCCTCACCTGACGATAAATCTCCTCGCTCACCGAAATTGTTGACGTTCTCATTGTCCTCCCCTCCTTGTGCCATCAAGAGTCCTCGAGCATATACTCGAACCAGACTTTCCAAAACTGCCGTTGGGCGTACTCGGTGTAATCGATGGGATAGACTCTCCCCGGTCCCGGCCAATCGGGGATAGGCTCCAGGTGATTCAGGCCCATCTGATAGTTGAGGTAGAGATCCCGGGAGAGTTCCCCTCTCGCCATGCGACTGATGCTCGACCAGTTTTCGGCGTCGTCCATCTCGAACGTCCCGGAACTCCCAAAACTGAGGACGTAGGATTGACGAGAGGCTCGCTTGAACTCTTCGGGGGCGTCTTTCTCGACCAGGAACCAGGACCACAACTCCATCTTCCCGGGTTCCAGCGGGCGCCAAACGCGGATAGTGAGCCAGGGGACCACCTGTTCAGGATTGGGAATGGAGGCGGCATTGAGGAAACTCAAATTGGGGAATAATGTGGAATGGGTGGGGATGATGCTCAACTCCTCGACCAGCTTCCACTGTTGCGGGCTGAGGTTTTGTTTCCACGATTCGACGATAGAAGGTGGATATCCCGCATAACTCCCCGGCGGGATCTGCATCAATCCTCCGCCGGCTCGTTCCGTCACCCACTGAGGACTTTCCAGGTGAAAGTCGGCATTCTCGGCGAACAAGATACCGGCCTTGACCGTGCTCTCGTGGCTGAACGCCGTATGATAAGCATCGCCGATGAAATTGTCCGCACCCAGCTTCCAATCGGCCGGGACCACCCACCGGTGGGGCGCTCCCATGACCTCCAGACCAGCTCTGCTCTTCTTGGTGTAGAAATCAAAGTACCATTCCGCTCCACCGAGGTAGTCCTTCAACGAGGGAGCTTCAGCATCGAGATTCACGAAAATTAATCCATCGTGCAACTCGACGCGGGGAACAGCCATCAATGGCCACTCCGATCGGTCGAACCTCTCGCCGTAAATGCGCTTGAAATGAGGAACGCCAACCAGTTCCCCGTTGTTCTTATACGTCCAACCGTGATAGGGACAGCGGAAGTAAGAGGCATTCCCCATCTCGGCCCGGCAGACTTGCATACCCCGGTGGCGACACGTGTTCAGCAGGACGCGAATCTCTCCCTCATCATCCCGCACGACGATGAAGGAATCGTAGACGATGTACCGAACGACGTAATCCCCCGGCCGGGGGATTTCCGATTCATGGGCGAGAAAGATCCACGTGTGCTTGAAAATACGCTCTTTCTCCAGTTCGAAAATGCCCGGATGATTGAATAATTTGGGCAGCAGCATCCCTTTTTCGAACGCTCGGGAGGCTTCTTCCAACAATTCCAGGGCATCGGCGACAGCATCTCTCCCTTTACTCATCGTTCACTCACCTCCGACATAGCAATGGGATTCGTCAATCCGCTCACAGGATGGTCCCGCTCCGAAGGCCGACGAGCGCGCGACCATAGGCCTCCATGCTGGATTCAAAGTTCAACGTGACATGCTGAGCGGCGGTATGCACATCGCGCCAGATTCGCTGAATGGGATGACTCTGAAAGATCGAGTGTCCGCCGCTCAATTCGAACAGACGATCCACCAGACGAATAGCCTGCCGCACCATATAACTCCGCCAGGCATAATACCGGGCGCGCTCTTCTTCGCTCGGCAACCGATGCTCGCGACCGTAGACCATGACCTCATCTGCGTAGCGCTGCATGAGACCCTCAAGAGCATCCAGTGTCGTCGCGGCCTCCGCCAGGGCCATTTGAGCGCTTCCCAGCTCTTTCTGAGCCGTCTCCCTGAACAACGGCACGCGCGTCTGAATCCATTGCTGAAAATGGATCGCCGCCGCGCGCGCCGCTCCGACTACCGGTGCGACCAACGCCAGAGAAATAGCGGTGAAGAAAGGGAGTCGATAGAGGGGGCCGGGATTCAACGCCTGGCCAGGCGCCTCACCGGTCTGAAGAATTCGCCCTAAATGAAATACCCGGTATTCCGGAACGAAGGCATCGTCCACGACGATCGTATTGCTCGCCGTACCGCGAAGTCCGACCACGTGCCATTCATCCTCGACGCGATATTGACTCTGGGGGAGAAAGAACATAGCGTACTCGGGCTCCTCGCTCCGCTCTGGGGGGAGGAAAGCAGCCACCGCCGCGTACTCGCTCCACTCGATGCCGCTCAAGAACTTCCACCGGCCACTCAGTCGGTATCCGCCTGATGCCGGTTGAACCTTCCCGACGGGAGCAAAAGAATCAGCGAAAAATCGGTGAGTATCTTCCCCCCATACTTCTTCTTGCAGTCGGGGGTCGACATATCCCAGCCACCAGTTATGAATGCCGAGAATGGCGAAGATCCATCCCGTGGAGGCATCGCCGCGAGCAATTTCAGCGGTCACCCGGATGAACACCCCCATATCCATCTCATAGCCACCGTAGCGACTGGGCTGCAGAATCTTCAGGAGACCGGATGCCGTCAGGGCCTCGATGAGATCGTGGGGGAGTCGGCGTTGCTCCTCGATCTTCTGGGCTCGTTCGGCAGCCATTTCGGCCAGGCGACGAGCCTGACTCAGTAATGATTCCTCGGTTGGCACAGACATCAATTCACACCTCCCTTTTCTGTATGTGGAATAAATGGCAGATCAATGCGGGTGAGACAGTTGGCTCAAGATCTCGTTCGTTCCCCCTCCCGCCGCCTCAGTTCCGCTCGACGGATTTTACCCGTCGCCGTTCTGGGCAACGCCTGCACGAACTCGATCCGACGAGGATACTTATATGGGGCGATGGTCTGTTTGACGAACTCTTTCAATTCTCGGGCCAACGCCTCATCGGCACTGTACCCTTCAGCAAGCACGATGAAGGCTTTGGGCACCCATCCTCTCAATTCATCAGGCGAAGCGACCACGGCCACCTCGCTCACTGCCGGATGCTGGAGCAAGGCATTTTCGACTTCCGGGCCAGCGATGTTATACCCACCACAAATGATGAGATCATCGTGGCGACAGCAGTAATGGAAGTACCCCTCTTCATCTCGAACGAAGATATCGCCGGGGAAATTCCATCCCTCCCGAACATAGCTCCGTTGCTGTTTGGGACGATTCCAGTATCGACATCCGGTCGGCCCGCGAACAGCCAGCATTCCGGGCGTTCCCGGCGGGAGTTCCTTGAGTTGATCATCAACGACTTTGGCCTCGTATCCCGGAACCGGTCGGCCCGTGCATTGAGGTCGCGCGTCTCCCGGCCGATTGGATATGAAAATGTGAAGCATCTCCGTCGATCCAATGCCATCCAGGATGGTGAGACCGGTTCGATCGGCCCATCGAGTGAAGACGCTCCCCGGAAGCGTCTCCCCGGCGCTCACACAGAGCCGCAGGTGCGATATGTAATCGCCAATCTCATCGCCGCACTCGTTGAGCATCATCTTATAACTCGTGGGCGCACAAAAAGCGATCGTGACTCCGAAATCGCGAAATGCGGTGAGGAGCTCTCGGGGGGAGAACTGCTCAAGGAGAACGGTCGACGCTCCAAATCGAAATGGAAAGACGAAGAGTCCGCCGAGACCAAACGTGAAAGCCAGTGAAGGATGACCACCGAAAACATCGTCGGGACGCGGTTCCAGAATGAAACGCGCATACGTGTCGGCAATGGCTATAATGTCCCGATGAAAGTGAACCGTCCCTTTAGGAATGCCCGTACTCCCCGAAGTATAGGCGAGGATGGCGATATCATCAGACAGCGTTCGAGCATAATGATCCGAGGGCGAAAAGTTCAGACAATCCTCGAAATGGTGAAATTTTCTGGCGCGCGAGCGCGTCACGACGACATCGGTAATTGAAGAATCGGGGAGCACCTTCTCCAGGTCTTCGAGAAGTGAATCCTGACATATGGCCAGCCGAACCCGAGCATCATCGATGATCGCTTTCAATTCAGCCGCTCTCAGCAGGGGTACTGTGGCCACAACCACCGCTCCCAGACGAACGATGGAGAGCCAGGCGATGATGAACTCCGGCGAATTGGGTAAGCGGAGGAGGACGCGATCGCCTCGCTGAACCCCCATCTGCGCGAGCGCGCTCGTCAATCGTCGCACGCGATCGAGCACTTCGGCGTAAGTGAGCTCTTCCCGTCGCGACCGGATGGCCAGGTGTGGCCCCCTCCCCTGCTGAACATTCCGGTCCAACAGTTCTCCAGCCGCGTTCATGAACTCCGGATAGTCCATCCCCGGCACAGGGAGAAAATCAGGCCAAGTCTCTCGAGGAGGAAGCACATGACCGAAAACGTTCATCGACCCACTCCTCGCCAGATCATCGACATTCAGGATCCGCAGAGCCTCATCAGATACCGGTTCATCGTCCGTCACCATCAATCAGCGGGGAGAAAAAGTGGAGAGGGATTATGCTTCTCCCCTCCCCACCCGTTTCCCGTTCACCACCTAGACGCTGGATCCTGCTTCACACCACACACCCTCATTGTGGCGTGTTCGGGGTCCAAGCGTCAACTGTTTCTCATCCTATCACCCCTGTCTCGACACCGAGTGATGATAATGTTCGTCCATCGATGGGCAATAGGATGTCAAAGAAACAGAAGGCACGATGGGAAGCATCAGAATCCCGACGGTGCCATTCGGATGGTGACGACTTCGAATCCGATGGCATTATTCAATCCCGGTCGGCTCACATCCAACCAGAGATTATCCGTGACTATACCGACCATGCCGGCGAACTGCCCGGTCGCTTCGGTGATGCGAGCCATGTACGCCCCCCTCAGGAAGGGAATGCCATTGATGATGGAGGGTGCTTCTTCGAAGAAGCCGTTCCCCACCGATTCGAATTTGATCGTGCTCTGTTGGGCGTCGTCGAAGGTGATGACACCGGAAATCGTGAACTCGGTCAGCGACAGGAGCTTCACTGTCAAAACCATGGTAGCCCCAGGAAGGCTCCGATCCGTGTCAATCTCTCCATTCACCCCTGCGGACGTCACGTCCGTTGTTATGGTCACCGGACCACTTCGTTCGGTGACGATGAGGGTATCCGGCGCCGGCGTCTCCACCGGCGGCTGATCAATGTTGGAGAAGAACAGCACCAGATCTGTCGTTGGCGATTCCAGATCCTGAGCCATGACCTGGCTCTGACCGATTGTGCCGAGCATGACGAGCACCGCGGTGCAAATGACAACGTGTAGTTTTCTCATCGTAGAATCCTCCTTTTGTTGTTTAGTGTAAGTAGCGTTGAACATCGACTGAACCAATCGAGGCCGGCCAAGTCCACCTCAACGCCTCCCAATCAACGTGGTCCACAGATCACTCATGACCCTCAACAGCCTATCGCCGACCCGATTGGTCATCAGATGTCATTCGCCTCCGAAGAGGCGAATCCGGTCCCTCCTCTCCACCCGGCTCTCAGACATGAGCCGGTCTATTGCTGTTCCTGATCATCATCGATGGTCGATTCTCTCCACAGGGAGAGCACCTGTTCTTTCTTCCCGTTGTCACGCGCAAGGGAACGATAGCGCCCCCATCCCCGTGAGCCATTGAGGAATGGGTTCGTAATAGAGCACTTCGCCGCTCGCTTCGCCGACGATGCCGGCGACGAAGATCCAGGTCCGTATTTCCTGACCTCCATTGCCCGCTTCCTTGAGGATCTGCTCGGGCGACCACTCGGCGGCTTCCGCCCCTCTTCCCGAAGCGAGCAGATCGAGGAATCTCCGATCGAAGTCCTCGTTGACGCGCCCCATCTCCGGCACGCCCACCCAATGAGAGAGTCCACCCGTCCCCATGACGGCGACGCGTTCTCCCTGCGGTCGAGCGTCGATGAGACGGCGCAACACGCGCCCGAGTTGGTAACAGCGCCGCGGAGTGGGCATGATATCCGGAGCGTTAATGTTGATGATCAGTGGAACGATGGGGATGGAATGTTCGGGGAGAGCCAGAAGCAAGGGGAGGGCAATCCCATGATCGGCGCGAAGATCTTCAATACTGGCGATATCAAAACCCGCCTCCCGCGCCGCCTGGATGAAGGCCCGAGCGAACTGCTGATGCCCGGGGATGCGAACCTTGGGAATGCTCATCTCTCCATAGGTCTCGATCGTGTCCCCGATCCCGACGGTGAATGGCGGTTGTGGTCCCAGAGGGAGCAACGACGGACCATGCTCACTGGACGCGATGATCAGGACATCGGGTCGAGCGACTTTCAGGCGACGACCGATCTCTCTGAACCCGTCGATGACCCGTTTGGCTTTGTCTTCCACCCCCTGGCTGGAGAACGCAATATGCGACGTGCAGAAGGCACCTACCAATTGTCCCATCTTCATCCTCCTTGTACATCCTCCTGATCCCGAAAATATTCTCCCGCATCCATACTGCTGGTGATTTCCGGGCTCCTCAGGATCATCAACCACATCGCCAGCATCGGATGAACGCCCACCTGGGCGAGTCTTTCTGGCGTTGGCGCTTTCAGAACATCCTTTTCAGGCTCGGTTAAATCGTATTGCTCGATCAATTGCCTGTCAAGAGACGCCAATTGGCGAGCCGCGTCCTCATAGGCTACGGCCCGCTGAATGAGCCGGTTCAGTTCGATAGCACTCATAGAGGCCTCCTTTCCGCATGGAATGGGATGACGCCATCGCAACGCCTCGTTCATTATCACCAACGAATCCGAAGGGCGAATTGAATCTGCCGGGGATTGGCCGTGGCAGCCGGTGACCCGAAACTGGGAATCGGCGCCCGTACTCCGTCACCAAACTCCCGGGGCACTGGTCCGACGAACTCGGCAGTCCCATACACCGTGTTGATATCCGTGACATTCACCGTGTTGAACAGATTGAAGAACTCGGCAATGAATTCGGCCTGAATCCTTTCTGTGAAATGGAACACGCGGCTGACTCGCAGGTCGAGGCTGCGGAAATTATCCCCCCGATACGTGTTTCGGCCAATCGTCCCTACACGATCGGGCCCCGTCTCAAAATCACCATTGGCATCGAATCCGGCAAAGATCGTATAGAATCGCGGACTCTCCAAGGTCACAATCGTCCCCAGCTTGAAGTTCCGGAGAATCGTCTCTGGCGGCGCTTCGGCGAGGAAACTGAAAACGAATCGATGCTCAACATGTTGATTGGAGAGGGCTCGATTCAGCCGCAGATTCCAGGAATCCTCCGGACCATCCTTGAAGCTCAAGTTGGACCCCGAGTTGACCAGATCAATGGTCTTCGACCAGGTGTAATTCACATTGAAAGCAAAGTAATGAGCAAACCGCTTATCGATGGTCAAAGTCGCCCCATGATAGATCGATGTATTCCCCGGGAACTCATTGTGATAGAGTCCAAAATTCGGATTCAGCGCGCTGAACTGATTCTTCCCACTGGGCAATCGGCCAATAATCCGGCTATTCGCCTGCCGGAAGGTTGCCATCTTGACGGCACGCACGCCCGTGTAACCGGCGCGAACGGCGAGTTGCTCTGTTAATTGATATTCGATCTGGAGGCTCCAGTTCAATGCATAAGGATTGGGAAAGTCGCGCATGAAGGCTATCGCTGCCACATCCGAAGCCACTGTGGCCATGCTCAGAAAGATTAGCGACCATGGTACACCTCCTGCTACGAAGCCACGCATAATTTCCTCAGGTTACGCGCAGGTTCCCCTTTCGATTTTGGATGCACGAGCGATTCATACGAGCCGGAATACCACTTCATAGAGAGTGCATTTTCGTCCTCCAGCGAGCTTGTCAGGGATTCAAAGCGCCCTGGTTTCTGAGCTTCAAACCATTGACAGAAACCAACTCACGATGTGGCAAAACTCTTCCGGATATTCAATCATCACCCAATGACCACAATGAGGGATGAGATAGAGTCGGGAGTTCTCTAGTAGCTCGGAAAATCGCCAAGCCAGCTCGGGCGTGACGACCTTATCCTCTTTTCCATTGATGATCAATGTTTGATGCTTCACCTGCCGAATCTCTTCCTCCGGATAGAACAATCCACCCTGCTCGGCAATCCATTTCATTGTTGCCCCATAGGCCTCCATCACACCCGGCTGCTGAGTCAGCTTGTAGCGATACTCGACCATCTCGGGATCAACCGCGAATCCCTCGTGGGTGAGAACGCGAATGAGTTTTCCCATGTTCTCCTTCGTCGGTTCATAGCTCAAGATGACCCGGATCGATTCGCTGATCTCAGCGTTCAATCCGGCGCTGCCCATGAGGACGAGCTTGTCCACCAAATCCGGACGCCTCAGACAGACCCCCAGCGCCGTCGCTCCCCCCATCGAATTCCCCACCAGATGCACCCTCTTCAATCCCATCGCCTCAAGGAAATCAATGATGTGCCGAACCCGCGCCTCCTGACTGTAGGTGAACCTCGACGGATCCGGCTTCTCCGTCCGGCCAAACCCCACCATGTCCACAGCCACCACCCGAAACCGCTCGGCCAACCGCGGCATACACCCCTTCCAATTCCCCCACGCATCGGCCCCCGCTCCACCCCCGTGAAGCAAAACGACCCCCTCCCCTCGACCGGCGTCATAGTAATGCGTTCGAATGGCTCCTGCCTGAATGTATTGCTCTTTCATAACGTTCCTCCTTATTCGAAGACCTATTGTGGAATACTCCGCCTGAGACCAGTTGCCACCGCCGATGTGACTTTGATTCCTAAGAAATCCAGTCAGAAATCCAGTCGAAGAAAAGTTGAATGATGAGCTGCCAATGAGGATATCCAACACTCTCCCATCAGCCTCAGCCCTTCCGAGAATGAACTCGTTGGCAGACCCCCATACTATTCACACCACCTCAAAAGCAATTGAGTGATCCGCTGTGCTCATCCATGCGAGATCCAAGACCCCTGAGTAAGTGACGTCTTGACCTGTTCTCCATCCAGCAGAATGACATTCATTAACTGATCAGGAGTCGCCTCGTTCGATAGCGGGAACAAAGATATTGAGCACAGTGAACTGATCCCGGCAGTCATAAATGCGATGCCTGGTTCCCGGTGGAATTCTGATGAACATGCCTTCCTCGAGCACGACCTCGCCTACTCCCTCAATAAACATTTTAGCCCTTCCTGACAAAACGTAGGCCATATCATTGGCAGTTTCATGAACGTGGTCGGGAATATCAGCACCCTCTCCAGCCCGAACGACGAATAGGGATACGTCAACATCGTCGTGCGCTCGAGTCAAAAGAGTTCGCCGGCGCACATCCGCATTAAACGGATGAGGCTCTAACACATCTTCTGGCTTCACAATCAGCACACCGCGCCGATGTTCACCGCTCATCATCACCCCCTTTGGCAACGGATCACCGTCAGGCGCTTCATCGCCGTCTCTACCCTCCAAGGCACTCTAACGAGCTATTGATGGTCATCTCTCACTGCGGCGGAAAAGGCATCCAGTACAACCCAGTAGTCGCGCCACTTATTCCCATTACAACGAACTGTCAGCCCATGAGCCATTGCCGTGAAAGAGCCCCAATGGTTGTTCTTCCCATAGCCGACCCCCTTTGAAAATGTGGCGCATGATACCATCTTGCACTACATTCCCGAGCGCCCCTTCTCATCCTCGCGGTATGACCCCAAGGCTATGAGTGACTCTTTCGAGATTGCATGGTGATCATCAGTTCATGAACATCAAAGGAAACCACCTCGAAGCTTCCACAGGCTGTTCACGAAGGTAGCCAGAGAACGATCGACGTCTTTTCACCGAACGATCACGCCTGCTCTTCTACAACGTATTGATAAACCCGATCGTGAAACAAGGCGAACAGATCCACAGAGGTGAGCGCCGCATACTGCAAGGAGAAACCGGGCCTGAAATCGGCTCGCCCATCCTCGAGGATTCGCTGCAGAACAGCTCGGTTGAACTCCCCATGTCCCATGATGCCCCCTTCATGCTCATACAAGTCAGCCTCTTCGTGCGTGGTGAAATAGGGAACCTGCTGCTCGGTGAACCCATAGCGCGTGAGGAGCGCCTGCCGGAACCGCCCCGACCAATGGCCGACGTATTCTTCCCAGGCAATACTCGCCCAAAACTCGATCATCGTCCCCTCGTGGAGGACGCCCCGATGCCACTCCAGCAAGGCACGACACTCAGGCAACATCTCGTAATAGATCATGTCGTCCTCCCGGAGGCCAAAAACCTTTCCCTGCTCGATCACCACCCGGATGTGCCCAGGTGGCTGAGGATGGATCAACTCATCAGCCACCTTATCGGCAAAGGGAGCCAAGAGATCAGGATGCCGCTTGAAAAACGGGAGATGAAATTGATAGGCACATTGAATGAGATTGTTGATCTCGGCCACAAATCCATACCAGTTTTGCCAGAAAACCTTCAGCGCCTCTGACGGGAGTCGCCCCGCCCTGAGTGCGGTCATGAACCTCCCATTGGTCACCTTGCGTTCGGCTCTCTGGAGAAGCGCTTCAAACAGCGCATCGATATGGGCTTTGGCTTCCTCAGGGGACAGTTTCACGCCGAGTGCGATGCTCGCCGTCTTCATGATTGTCACCTCCTTTCGGAATGGTCGCGAGCAACTCGCGTTCGAGATGTTCTCCATGGCTTCTCCTCATTCATCCTTCAGCGAATCTCGCATCGTGAGTATCCCTTCTCCATCAGCCCTTTTTCTCTCCTTCCCGGTTGGCTCATCACCCATGAGCGAATCTCTTGAAAGACGTATACCACGAAGCGATTCACCGCCGTGCCCTCGTAGAGCAGAATGGGGGATCGCCCTGGCGATGGGTTCATCGACCGTGAGCTAGCTTCCATACGCTCAATGGAGGTTGATCGAACATTCGGGCGACAAGGGGATAGGAGGAGCAGAGAAACTCATGGAGAACACTCATCGAGATCGGGGAGAGCACTGTCACGAATCACTCACGCCCGCACGAGGACATAAACCGAACGAATGGTCTCACCGATCACGCCGTCTGCCGTTGCCGTTCGGCCAATTCCACGGCGACGTCGACGATCATGTCTTCCTGACCACCGACCACTCGTCGTCGGCCCAGCTCGACCAGAATCTCCCGCGGATCGACGTTGAATCTCTCTGCTGCTCGATAGGCATGCAGTAAGAACGTGGAATACACGCCGGCATAGCCGATGGTCAGACTGGCCCGATCGATCTTGGGCACATGCTTCATGATCGGCCGCACCCGCTCCTCGGCCACGTCCATGATGGCGAACAAGTCGATCCCCGTCTCAATCCCCAGCTTCTCACACACGGCCACCAACACCTCGGTCATCGTGTTGCCCGCCCCGGCGCCCAGTCCACAGGTGCTCCCGTCCACCTGCGTCGCCCCCTCCTCGATGGCCGCCAGCGTGTTGGAGACGGCCAACGAGAGGTTGTTGTGCGCGTGAAACCCCACCGCCGTCTCCGGCCGTAGCGCCGCCCGCAACGCCCGCACCCGCGCGCGCACCTCCGGCTCGGTCATCGCCCCCGCCGAATCCACCACATAGACGCAATCGGCTCCATAGCTCTCCATCAACTGCGCCTGCTCGGCCAGCTTCTCCGGTGGCTCCATATGGGCCATCATCAAAAAACCCACGACCTCCATCCCCATCTCCTTGGCCAATCCCATGTGCTGCTCCGAAATGTCCGCCTCGGTGCAATGGGTGGCAATCCGCGCCACCCGCGCGCCCAACTCCGCCGCTCGCTTCAACTCCTTCCGCGTGCCAATGCCCGGCAGCAGGAGCACGGCCAGCTTTCCCCGCTCAATCACTTCCGCCGCCGCCGCGATCAATTCTTCTTCGGGCACCTGCGACATCCCATACTGCAATGATGATCCCGCCAGCCCATCGCCATGCGAGACCTCGATGACCGGCACGCCGGCTTCATCCAATCCCCGGGCAATGGCCCGCACCTGCTCCACCGTGAACTGGTGGGACATGGCATGATCACCATCCCGTAACGTCGTGTCCGTAATCCGTACTTGTCGCCTCATCGTTAGTCCTCCCTCTCGGTGAATGATAGTGTTGACCTCCCTGACGCCCTCCCCCGCTCAACCCGCCTCGACCCGCTCGCTCACCACCGCTCCTTCGGCCCGGGCGCGGAGGCGATGGCGGGCCAACGCTTCGCCCACCCGCACCGCCGCCGCCGTCATGATGTCCAAATTCCCCGCATACCGCGGCAAATAATCCCCCGCCCCCTCCACCTCCAACAACACCGTC
>Ga0256841_1001017_pt1 | contig 26019 bp, 18 predicted proteins | sample 356308metaG_FD_185971 | JGI IMG/M metagenome (GOLD analysis project Ga0256841, IMG submission 185971) | Hydrothermal vent microbial communities from Mid Atlantic Ridge, Atlantic Ocean - 356-308 | ecosystem: Environmental > Aquatic > Marine > Hydrothermal vents | place: Atlantic Ocean: Mid...
TCCGGAATTTGTTTCTTTATTTCTTCTTTCCATTCCGCACTAACAAAAACCGGCATCAAATCGGGACAAGGGAAATATCTGTAATCATGAGCTTCTTCTTTACCTCGCATTGCGGTTGCTTTATTTTGATCTGCATTCCATAACAAAGTTTGTTGAACAACTTTGCCGCCGTCTTCTACCAAACTTATTTGTCTGTCTATTTCATAATCAATAGCTTTTTGTACATTACGAAAAGAGTTCATATTTTTTACTTCCGTTCTCGTTCCAAGTTTTGTTTCACCTTTGGGACGAATGGAAATATTTGCATCGCATCTTAAAGAACCTTCTTCCATATTGCCATCGCAAATACCCAGATATGTAATTATTTGTTTTAAGTTTGTTAAATATTGATAAGCTTCTTCCCCGCTGCTTATATCCGGCTCGCTTACAATTTCAATTAAGGGAACTCCGCATCTGTTAACATCTACAAGTGTATCGTAACCTTGATCGTGTATGGATTTCCCCGCATCTTCTTCCATGTGTATTCTTGTTATACCGATTTTCTTTTTAACTTCATTCGTTTCTATTTCAATGTATCCGTGTTCGCAAATCGGTAATTCAAATTGTGATGTTTGGTAACCTTTAGGTAAATCGGGATAAAAATAATTTTTTCGTGCAAAAACATTTTTTTCATTTATCGTACAATTTGTTGCAAGTCCCATCATAGCGGCGTATTCAACAACTTTTTTATTTAAAACCGGTAAAACTCCGGGATGTCCTAAACAAACCGGACATACATTGCTGTTGGGTTTATTTCCGAATTTTGTAGAACAACCGCAAAATATTTTTGTTTCCGTTAAAAGTTGTGCATGAACTTCCAATCCGATTACTGCTTCAAATTCCAATTTTTACCTTTTCTTATTTTTTTATTTTGCAAATATAAAGATTTAGTAATTATAAAATTTTATTTTCACAATTTATTTGATAATATTGCACAATATTATTTTAACAAAAGGGAAATTATGAAATTAGATATATTAGCTTTTGCCGCACATCCCGATGATGTTGAACTTGCAATGGGAGGCACAATTCTTAATTTTACAAACAAAAATTTTCACGTGGGAATTATTGATTTTACACAAGGTGAATTAGGCACAAGAGGCTCAATACTTACCAGAAAAAAAGAAGCAAACAATGCTGCAAAAATTCTTAATATTACTAAACGGGAAAATCTTAAAATTCCCGATGGTAACGTACAGGTAAACGAAACCAATATTTTAAAAGTAATAAAAAAGATTAGACAATATAGACCCAAATTAATTTTTGCACCTTACTTTAACGATAGACATCCCGACCATATTGAGACAAGTAAAATTGTTAAACGTGCTATGTTCCTTGCCGGTTTGCCCAAGATAAAAACAAAACTAAACGGAAAAAACCAAGAAGCTTACAGACCCGAAAAATTATTTTACTATATGCAAACTTATGAATTTCAACCTTCGTTCATAGTAAACATTTCGGAAACATTTCCGAAAAAAATGGAAGCTGTTAGAGCTTATAAATCTCAATTTTATATTAAAAATAATAAAAGCAACGGACCTGAGACTTTTATCAGTACTCCGCAATTTATTCAATATTTGGAAGCCAGAGCAAAAACATTCGGTTTTGCAATTAGAAAAGATTACGGCGAACCTTTCTTTTGTGAAGAAGCAATTGAATTGGATTTAACAAACTTATTTGAGGCTAAAAAATGAAAATAGGAATTTTAGGAACAGGACTAATGGGAGCTCCAATTGCCGAAAAACTAATTGATTCAAACTTAAACATTAATATTTATAATCGTACGGCATCCAAAACCAAAAGTTTAATTGAAAAAGGAGCAAAAAGATTTTCAAACATTCTTGATTTTATCAAAGATTCCGAATTAATAATATCTTTACTAAGTGATTTTGATGCCTTTAACGAATTAATTTTTAACAACGGATTAAATCAATTAGACGGGAAAATCTTTATTCAGATGAGCACCATAGCTCCACCTGAAAGTTTGGAACTAAAAAACAAAACGGAAAAGCTAAACGGAGAATATTTAGAAGCACCGGTGCTTGGCAGCATTCCGCAAATCAAAGCCGGTGAACTTATAATATTAGTCGGCAGCACAAAAGAACAATTTGAAAAGTGGCAAAATATTTTTACAATTTTAGGAAATAAAGTTTTACACATAGGAAAAGTTGGTGATGCGGCTGCAATGAAATTAGCTCTGAACCAATTGATAATTACGGAAACAACAGCCTTTTCTATGAGTTTGGGTTATGTAAGGGAACACAATCTTGATGTTGAACAATTTATGAATATTCTTAGAGGCAGTGCAATTTATGCTCCCACATTTGATAAAAAATTGCCCAGAATGTTAAAGCGGAATTTTGAAAATCCTAACTTTCCCGTCAAGCATTTATTAAAAGATTTGGATTTGATTTTAAATGAGTTCGGACAAAGTAATATTAACACAAATGCACTTAAAGGAATTAGAAAAATTATTGTAAACGAACTGGAACATGGTGAAGGCAACTTGGATTATTCAGCTATTTACAATAGTATTCATAAAAAGAATTAATTTCTAATTTATATTTTGTAATACATATTTTTTTCTTGCAAATACATTTAGAATTTTATATATGTAAAATGCTGTCTCGATATTTTAATCACCGTTTTAAAAAATACGTAAGAGATTAGCATTATAAGATACATAATATGTTATATATTTTTATTTTTCTCACTAACGGCAACGTCTATCCTCAACTACCTGAATTAAAAACCGGGACAGAAATAAAAGTTACAATAAAAACCGGACAAAATACTTTTCCGATAATTGGAACTGTAAAAAAAATTTCTTCCGATTCACTGACTTTAGCAATACAAAGCAAACTTTTCGGAATACCTTCTTCTGATATCCAAAAAATAGAAATTGGAATTGAAGGGAAAAAACACACAGTTGAGGGAATTTTGATTGGAGGTGTTCCAATGTCTTTGTTTTTAGGGGCACAGTTTTACAGCGACTCAAAAAATGCAAAAGGGTGGCAAAAAATTGGACAACCATCAGCAACAACCGGATTTATTACCGGGTTTTTACTTGGCGGAATTATAGGCGGTTTAATCGGGGAATATGTTACTACAAATTATTGGATAGAAGTTTATCCTAAAAGTAGAGTTCCATTAGGAGAAAATTTAGTAGATGATATATCTGAAAAACTATCACAAGAAAAATCACCATTTTACTCTTTAGTTTTATCATCTTTTTTCCCTGGAATAGGACAGTATTATAACGGTGATATTGGGAAAGGATTTATCCAAGACTTATTATTTGTCGGGGGTTTACTAATAACTTCAGAAGATCGAAATCAAAACGACTATTTACTGGGAAGAACCATTCTTTTTGGAACGTGGCTTTGGTCAATAGTTGATGCATTGGTTTCTGCAATAGAAAACAATAACAAAATTTGGAAAAGAAAAGATAAAACTGTTATTAGTAAAAAAGTACAAACACAAAATGTTATGTTTGGTTTTACGCCACTTCCTAAAGGAATCGGGATTAATTTAAGATACTACTTCTAGTGTAAAGTTAACTTGTCGGCAAATGAACCCTCTTCCAAAGGAAAAGAGAGCAGTCTCTCTCTTTTTAAAAGAGGGATTGTCCAAAGGACTCCTTTGGAGGGGTGAGTTTTTAGATTACCGTTATTTACATATTAACATAACACTAGTAATTTTATAAAAAATGAATCTATTCAATAAAGGTTGTAATTCATTAAAATAAGTTTTGTTTTTATCCTCTATTATTACCACATTAGAAAATGTTGGCTAATAAAAAACGACTTTTTTATATTGGTCTGAAATATTTAAAACACAAAATCCCGATTAAAAACCGGGATTTTGTGAGCGCGGGTGGGCTCGAACCACCGACCCTCTGCTTAAAAGGCAGATGCTCTACCACTGAGCTACGCGCCCAAAAAAATTTGAGTGCCAAAGTTAATCATATTTTCTTAAAATAACCAATAAAAATCTTCCTACAATTTATTTTTTCTTTTTATTAAATCTAAAAGATCTTTATTCGATAATACCTTAGAAATAACAATTTTTTAAGAGTATTTTGTTAGAAAACTCTTTACAAAATGATTTTTTCCATTAAATTATAGTTAATAATTACTATTTAATTATACGGTATATGAACACAAATCCAAGAATACTTATTGCCGATGATGACGAAACTTTATGCTATCTGCTTAAAGAAGAACTTGTAAGTGAAAATTATAATGTTGACATTGTTTACGATGGTAAATATGCTATAGAAAAATTAAAAAATACAAATTACGATATTCTTTTATTGGACCTGGAAATGCAATATATTTCGGGGCAAAAAGTATTAAAATATACCAGCGAAAATAAACCCAGCTTACAAGTAATTGTTTTAACAGCTCAAAACGATATGAGAACGGCAATTGAATGCATAAAGCTGGGAGCTTACGATTTTGTAAATAAACCTTATAATTTTCAACAACTGCTCTTAACCATTGAAAGAGCTTTGGAACATAAAGAACTGCTCGAAAAAAATAAAATTCTAAAAAACAGAGTTGAGAAATTAAAAGAATGTAACATTATTGGTGAAAGCAGAAGTATTAAAGAAATAATTACATTGGCACGCCGCGCTGCTTTATCGGAATCTAATATTTTATTGGAAGGTGAAACCGGTACCGGCAAAGAACTTTTTGCAGAATTTATTCATAAACAATCCAACAGAAACAAAAAGCCGTTGGTTGCAGTAAATTGTGCTTCACTGCCGGATCAATTAATGGAAAGCGAACTTTTCGGTTACGAAAAAGGTGCCTTTACCGATGCTAAAACTTCCAAACAGGGATTAGTTGAAATTGCCGACGGCGGAACTTTATTTCTTGATGAAATTGGGGAACTTAGTTTAACATTACAACCTAAACTTTTACGTTTTTTGGAAAACGGCGAGTTTAGGCGCGTTGGCGGCGTAACAACTTTAACTTCAAATGTTAGAGTTATTGCCGCAACAAACAGAAATTTACTTGAATATGCAGAAGAAAAAAAATTCAGACGCGATCTTTTATTCAGACTTAATGTAATTACATTAACAATTCCTCCTTTGGTTGAAAGGGGGAAAGATATTATCCTTTTGGCAGAATATTTTTTAGAAAAAAAATGCTCCGTTCATGAAAAAAAGAAATTATCTCCCGAAGCAAAATCCGAATTGATGAATTACGAATTTCCGGGAAATGTTAGAGAACTTGAACACATGATAGAACGTGCCATTATTTTTTCGGAAACCGATATTATTGAACTGAAAGATTTAAATCTGCCTAAATTCCGTTCGTCTCCGGAATATGTGGGTGAAAATGAAAATGAGTTTCTTAAATTGGAAGATATTGAAAGACTTCACATAAGAAAAGCACTTAACCTAAATGAATGGAACAGAGAACAAACGGCACGTGCTTTGGGTATCAGTCAAAAAACCCTTTACAGTAAAATAAAAAAATATAGCCTTAAATAAATGAAAAATCATGATCTTCAAATATTAACTTTCCCTAAGGTTAAAAAAAATTCCGAAAAAAATTCGGAACACTTGAAATATTTGAAACAGATAAAAACTATTACACATGATTTGAATAATGTTCTTACAAATATTTCCAACGGAGTACGACTTGCAAAAAATAATACCGATAACAAACTGCAACTGAATAACTTATTAACAAGTATAGAAAATAATGCCGAAAAAGCTTCGAATATTATTAATGAAATCACTAATAAAAATAATCCCTCCGCTAAAGATAAAAAGAAATTAAATTTGGAAACTATTATTGACGAAACTATTATTTCCGTTAAAGATTCATTACACGATAATATAAAAATAGAGTTTATTCAGAATGCACTTTACAATATTATATTTGCTAACTATACGGAAATTTACAGACTTTTATTAAACTTACTGATAAATGCAAATGATGCACTTGAAGACGGTGGTAAAATTTCGATTGAAATGAATAACTGGACAGATAATATCCAAAAACCGTTCGACAAAAATAATTTGGAATATGTTGTTATTAAAATTAGTGATAACGGTAAAGGTATTTCAAAAGAAAATTTATCTGAAATATTTACTGAAGGATTTTCTACAAAAAACAAAAATAAAAAGCCAAGCGGTTTGGGTTTGGCAATTGTTAAAGAAATAATTGAAAATCATAATGGTTTTATAAAAGTTGAAAGTCAAATAAATAAAGGAACATCATTTGAAGTATATCTTCCGGTAATAATTGAACATAACGAGAAAATTTCATTTGCAAATCAAACCGTTATTATTGCCGAAGATGATTTTTTTCAAAGAGAAGTATTAAAAGATTTGTTAACTTCATTAAACTTAAAAGTTTTAACAGCTACAAACGGAATTGATGTTCTTAATTTGTATAACAAAGAAAAAACGGATTTAATTATAGTAGATAATAACATGCCCGAAATGAACGGAATTGAATGTATTAACGAACTCAGAAGAACAGGTTCAAATATTCCCATAATACTTTCTTCAGGTTATCCGCTTGAAGAATTGGAAAAACAAAATTTAAGTAACGGTATTTCGGGATTTTTATTAAAACCTTATAATTTTGAAGCTATACAAAATCTACTTTTGAAATTGCTGGTGTAATTTAACATTTTCAAAATTATTCAACTCTATATTTTCCAAATATTTTTGGACCTGCGGATTTTGAATTTTACTCATCTGTTCCAAAACATCAATAATTTCTTTAACGGAATTTTCTATATATGAAATTCTTTTAAGTACAGATTCTTTATTGAAAATTTCATTTTCCATTTCCCGTTTAATTGCAGTAACGGATAAATTTATTAAAGTTAAAGGTTGTTTAATATCATGATTTGTTTTTTTTACGGTTGCCGAAAAAGTATTTATTTTTTCCAATTCCAGAAGTAGTTTTTTTGTTTCGCTAAAACGCAATGCGGCTTTTATTCTTGCAAGCAACTCTATTCTGTTAAACGGTTTTTTTATAAAATCGAAAGCGCCGGCGGCAAAACCTTTTTCGGTATCTTCGGCATTACTTAATGCGGTTAAAATTATAACGGGAATATTTTTTGTAATTTCGTTATTGGTTAATTCTCTGCAAACTTCAAAGCCGGAAATTTCTGGCATCATAATATCAAGTAAAACCAAATCGGGTTTGTGTTCTTTCGCAAGTTCTATACCGGATAAACCGTTGTAAGCGGTAATTACTTTGAAACCTTCCAAATCCAATCTGTCTTCGAGGATAAATAAATTTTCTTTTTGGTCGTCTATAACTAAAATTTTTTTTGTATTCATTTTTAAGCTTCTGCAAAAATATTTTTTAATTTTTTTTCTATTAAATGAGTATTAATCGGTTTTGTGAATAATCCGTCAAAACCGTTTCGTTCTATAATTTCTTTATCCGATAACATGGCATAAGCCGTAAGTGCAAAAATCGTTAAATTTTTAAATCTGGAATCATTTCTGATTTTTTTTATTGCTGTAAATCCATCCATTTGCGGCATCATGATATCCAGTAAAACCAAATCCGGTATGCTCTTTTCCAATTTTTCCAAACATTCGTAACCATTGGAAGCATAAACAGGTTCGTAACCTAATGTTTCTACTATTTCGCCAATTGTAAATAAAGCATCGTTATCGTCGTCAACAATCAAAATTTTTATTTTTTCGCTCCTTTGTTTGGTTGTTAACATATCAGATTCTTTTTTAGGAAATGTTCTGTTATTATAATCGCTGTCAAAAAGCGAATTGTTAATGAGTTCCACTCTGTTTTTAATAATTTGCAATGCTTCCAACGGATGATTTTGCGATATTAGTGTGGCTTCAATTAGATTGCCATTCAGTTTTATTATTTCCTCTTCTTCATTAATTTCATCAATAAAAGCAACCGTTGGAATGTCTTTGGTATATTTATCGTTATTAAGTTCGCCAAGTACTAAAAACGTATTTATTTCGGGATTAAACAAATCTATTATTATTAAATCGGGTTCATATTTTTTTACCAATTTTGCCGTAGAAATTTTTCCGTTAATTTGGTTTACTTTTAATTCGTCAAATATCATATCATCTTTAATTTCGGCATATTTATCATCTGCCATAATTAACAAAATATTTCTAAATTTAATTTCTTGAATATTTTCAAATTCTTCAATTGCTCTGTAAATATTCGGTTTATCAAACGGATATTTGTAATATTCCATAATTTGTAAAGTTAATCCGCAATTTGTTTCTTCATCCATGTTTAATGCAATTACGGGTATGTCCGATGTGGTTTTTTCATTTTTTATTTGATAAAGAGTATTCCAACCGAAATTATCGTAAAGTATATCAATTATAATTAAATTGAAATTTCCGTTTTTTATTGCAGAAATAATATTTTCGTTTTCGTTAAAAAGTTCCACATTAATTTTATTATTCGAAAGAAAATCTTTAATTAGTTTTACGGATTTTGTTCCTTTGGAAATTAGCAATGCATTAATATTTTCCGGGTCAATGTTTTTTTCTTTTTCTATATATTTTTTTTCGTATTTAGATTTGATAACATTCGGCAAATAAACAGTAAATTCCGCTCCGTTATTTTTACTGTTGCCTACTTTTATGGAACCGTTTAACAAATCGGTATATCTTTTACAAATAGTTAAACCCAAACCGGTACCGCTATATTTTCTATTGATATTAGCATCGGCTTGCCTAAATTCTTCGAAAATAATTTTTTTATCGCTTTCGTTTATACCTGTTCCGGTATCTTCCACAATAATTTTCAGGTCATTTCCTTTTACTTCAAATGCAAGTTGAACGTAGCCTTCTTTGGTAAACTTAGAGGCATTGCCAACCAAATTAAAAATTATTTGTTCAACTTTTTTTATATCCGTATTTAATATGTATTCGTTAAACACAGGTAAATTCAAATTGAATTTTACTTTTCTTTCGTAAAATAGGGGTTCTACAAAAAGTGTAATTTCTTCGGCAAGTTCCGAAAGTTTTATTTCCGATTTTTCTACTTTTATACTGCCGGCTTCAAGTTTTGAAAATTCCAATATATTTTCAATCAGGTTAAGAAGTTTTTTTCCGTTTCGTAAAACAACTTTTAATCTTTCTTTTGTTTTAGCCGAAATGGTTTTATCTTTTAATATTAGCTCGGTAAGTCCTAATATGGAATTTTGGGGTGTTCTAAGTTCATGAGACATATTTGCAAGAAATTGGGATTTTAATTTTGCCGATTCGATCGCCTTTTCCTTTTGTATTTCAAGCTCTTCGCTTCCCTTTTTTAATTTTTTATGTAGTTCCAGCAGTTCTTCATTTTGTTCGGTAATTTGAATATTTTGTTTTTGGTAAACTTCGTTTAAGTGTTTTAATTCGTTCACTAATTTTTCAAGTTTGTTTAACGAAACCGCATTTGCCAAACCGATAGCAAGTTGTTTTTTAATTCTTTCGTAATATTCTTTTATAATTTTTCCGTTTTCATTTACCGAAGCTAATTCTACAATTGCAATTACCTCTTCGTTATAAATAAGCGGCAAAATATATAAACAGCTTATTTTAAGTTCAATTAAACCGGTTTTTATTACCGGCAGGTTTGTTTCGAAATTCAGTTCTACAATTTCTTTGGTATCTTTAACTCGTTTGTATAAACTTTGCCGACCTAAAAAATTTTGTTTTTCTTCGGATATTCCGTAAACCGAAAGTGGAATGAGTTCTTCTTCGTAAAGATATAAAGCTCCAAGATCTGCACCGGTATAGTTAATTATTTTTTCAATTGCCACTTCACTTATTTCTTTCAAAGAAGGGTTCTGGTTTATAAGGGAAATAAATTCGGAGTATTCTTTTTCTATTTTATCTTTCTTTTCAATTTCGTCCAACATTTCGTTAAATGCATTTCCTAAATTTCCAATTTCGTCTTTGGAAATAATTTTAACACGGTTGCTTAAATTTCCGGAAGCTATGGATTTAAGACCTTCGTTAATAAAATATAATTGTTTTCTAAACTTTGTTGTAAATAAAAAAGAAAAGATTATCGTTAAAAATATTCCGGCAATAACAATTAAAAAAGTTACCAAGTTCATTGTGCCTCTGAATTCCGAAGCTTCTTTTGAAATTGAAAAAATTATAAAATCCAAATTCGGATTTAAAATATCGGCACTTTTGGGTGTAAAATGTGTTGCAAAAAAATCCGCCGATTCCAATTCTTGATTTACAAGTTCAAAATTATTTCTACTTTTTAATTCTCTGGCGGCTTTGCTTAAATTGGGTAAATAATTTGAATTTTCATTTCTGTGTGTAAACTGAGATATTACACCGGATTCGGTAAATGCAATTTCCGCTCTTATTTTTTCGGATAATTTTTCCGTTATGTTTGGTGTTAAAATTTTTCCGTAATAAACTATATTATTATTGTTAATCTTGGTTTTTCTTATTATTAAGTTAGTATTCAGTTCTATTAGGCGTGATAGTGATATAACATTTGTATAGATTTCGGTATTTCTTTTTTTATTTACTTTTATTTTTTGTAATGAAGAATCGTTTTTTAACATAAATACAAAATCGAGATTGGAATTATCAATATCGAAATTGTTCCAGCTTTTATATTTATTATTAAATTCTTCATCTATTCCGTTAATAAATTCTTGAAAAGCAAAAATAAAATCATTAGCTGAATTTATAAGGGTTTTGGACTGTTGATTAAGTAACAGTTTTTTTGTTAATGTATTATAAATAAACGCCGATGAAACGGAAACCACTGTAATTATTGTAATGGTAAGCAGTAATAATTTTACGTTTATTTTCATTTTAGCAATAATAAATTATGTTAGAATATGTTTACCGAATTTTTAAATTGTAAAAAATATTATACCTGGAATTCTCATTAATTTTTACCGAAGTATCATTAAATATTTTTTCGGAATCTTATAAATGTAAATTTCCGTATCTATATATTTGTTATTGGTTCGAAATAAAATTTAATATCAAATGCAAAATTAGAATTAACAAATGCAGAAATAAATTTCTTAATATGTATTCTAAAAACACCAAAAGCATTAACTTCCGGTTAATGCTTTTGGTTTTAACAAGCAGTAATAAATTATTTTATTACATCGCTTAATTTTTTTATTTTGAATTCTTTGTCTCTAAAAGGTTTCATTTTATATTTTCTTAATTCTTGGTGATCTTCTATAATTTGTTTATTAATCAAGTTATGTTTTTCTTGAACCAATCTTTCTTTTAGAGTTGGTAATAATTCCACTTTCAATAGAATTATAATTTCTTTTTTGTCATTTTGTATTTTATCGTAACCGGTTAAATATCTAATACCGAAAACCCACCATGGTAAATCTTTTAAGAAAGGAATACCTTGTCTTGTTGTAGTTTCGTCGTTAATAAATAACCCGCCAATAACGGTTTCTTCGCCGGAAAGCATCATAAGATTTGTTTCAACTGTTGTTTTCTTTATTTCCGTAGTAATTGCACCTGGTATTGCGGAACTTCTTTCGGCTTTCACATTAAGTAAAATATAATCTATTCCGTCTTCGGTATAAATGTTTGGTGAAACTTCTATAATTGTACCGGTAGAGTAAAACTTATCGATAATATTTCCGGAAAAATCTCTTTGTTTAATCGAAATATCGGAACCGATTTGCAAACGTCCTTTCATTTTATCCCGTACAATAACTTTGGGTCTGGCAATAATTTCACCTAGATTTTCCGATTCGAAAAATTTAAATATTCCTTCAACTTTTCCGGTAAAATTACCGCTTACAAATTCGTTGGCTGCTTTAAGTAAATATTCCGGCGGTTTTTGATTTTGAGTAGCTGCAGCACCACCGGTTTGTTGATCGTTTTGACCTAAACCGGAAGCGTTGTTTGCTTTTTTAGCTTCGGAAAAAGTTCTTAGGTTAGAACCTATGGTAACTCCGGTACTCGATAACAACCATTCCCAATTAATTCCGCGTTCTTTCAATTCTCTAACATCAGCTTCAAAAAAGATTGCAGATATTTTAACTTCTCTGGAATTAACCGGCGCATATAAATCTTTAGCCAAAGTTTTTTGATTGCTTAATTTTTTTCTAACCAGAATTATATTGGCTTTTTCTTCATATTCCAAGTTATGAAATTGTACAATAACCAATAGTGCTTTCATATAGTGCATTTTATTGATTTGTACTCCAATTGCAGAATTCACTTTAGCGGTTGATACAATTTTTTTACCGCTGTGTCTTTCGCTTACTTGGCTTAAAATTTCTATTGCTTTGTTAAAAGGTGTAAATTCCGATATTGTAACAAGTTCATCAGGATTTGTATAATCTTGATTTCTGATTTCTCTTTCTACATTACTTTGTGCAAAAAGCGGTAAAACAAGAAAGAGCAAAGCTAAAGTAACTGTTATTTTTTTCATTTTACTTACTCGTTAATTTATTACTTTTTAGTTTATTATCTTTTTTTTCCGATTTATTGTCGAGCTTGAGTGTGGTTTTTTCAATTATACCACCTTTATTAAGTATAAATTTTACTTCATTATTATCGTAATCTATTTTGGTTAAGTATCCCAAATAAACTTCATCTCCTTCCCAAAGCAGATATGTTTTACCCGATGCATCGGTTAAATAAGCACCATCCGGTATTAGAGCTAATAATTGTCCGGTTTGAACATCTAACAAGTTTTTATCGTTAGGAGGAATTTCATCTCTTATTAAAGGATAGAAAATATTATACAGCGAGTTTGCTTTAAGTTTGTTTTCGCGGTATTCAGAAGAAGCAAATTGATCGTTATCTGCATAATAAACAACAACCTCCAAATTATAGTTAACCAAATAGTGCGGAAATCCTTTGTCGTCAACTTGAACGAAATTTTTCATATTTGCTCTTGTAATTTTTTTTAGTTCTTTACTTTGTTCTATTGAATAGACCAGTTTGAACAAATCGTTAAATTCCGCTGTACCTTTAACGTTATATTTATAGCTTTTAAAATCTTTTACATCACCCGGACCCACATATTCCAAATCCACGTGAGATAATTCCGAAAAATTCTTAGTTGCTTTATCAATAAAACCGAAAAATTTAGCTTGCTTAATATTTTCCGGAATAATAAATTTTCGAAGCGATAAAATTGAATCCAGTTCGGCGGCTCTACTTTTTAAGTCTGCCAATTGCAATTTTAATTCTTCGGTATTTTCGGCGTTTACTTTAAGATTTTTCAGCTCTTTTTCTTTCCCCTTAATTTTCTTAGCTTGAAAATAATAAGCATAAACGCTACCGCTTATTGTTATTATTAAGAAAATTCCTATAAGGACAAATGTACTAAGTAGTTTACGGTTCATTTTTATTTGCCTCATCTTGCTTTAGTTGAAATTCCAAAGTATATGCAAATGTTTTTTTCTCTCTCAAAGGTTCGTATCTAACAATTTTTAATGATGATGAATTTGTGTTATCAACAAATTCGTTCAGTACTTTTCTTGAAAGAGAAAAACCATTTACTTGAATCATATTTTCTGCATTACTTTCCAAATTAGAAATCCAAAAATTTCTTCTTCGTTCCATAAAGTCCGATACTTTAACTAACATTTTGCCCCACAATTCCGCACCTTGCGTAGCGGCATCAAGTTTCTTTTGTGTATTATCGAAACCATTAATTTTATTTTGATATTGTTCCATTTCGGAAACTATCATTTCATTTTGGGCTTTTAGTTCTTTTAGTCTTGTTATCTCTTCTTGTTTTGCATTTATAACTTTAGAGTTTTCCAAAATTGTATAAGTAAAAAAGAAGGTTGCGGCAAACAGGAACGGAAGTACCGCTACACTATGCCATCCGAATTGTATCGCTTTTTGATTTTCTTGAATATGTTTCGGTAAAAAATTTATTCCGGAATACTCTTTGTCTTTTTCTTCGAAATATTCCAAGCCTGCAACCAATGGAAGAGCAAAAGCAGAAAGATTTTCTTTTTGTTCTTCTTCTAATTCCATTGTATCCAAATCATCAAATTTTAGTTCGGTAACATTGGCTTCCGGAAATGTTCCGTAAAAAGAAAGCACAAGGTTTTCGGAATTATCTTCTCCGCATAAAACAACATTATCTAACCTTGGGATATTACCGTTTTCCATTTCCAAAAGAATTTTTGAAAAATAGACGTCGTAAGTATGAATGTTTTTTGTTCCTATATCCAAAGTGGAACCTATATGATGTAACTTATTTCCTTTAAGAAATATTAATTTACTGGATTCATGTCCGGTATAAATAATTAACGTATAATCTTCATCAAAAAATTTATTGGTTTTTGCAACATAGTGTGCAAGAGCAGTTTCGGAATTTTTTATTGTTGATATTTTATAATATCTTTTTCCATTATAGCTTGCCCATGAATTTATAAACTTTACGCTGGTATTATCTTCTTGTAAGTAAACGGAATGAATTGTATTTCCGTCAACTTCAAAGAAATCAATTTCGTCCGGTTTTACATTTATATTTTTTTGTTCGGCAATTTCTTTTAAAATAAGCTCTAATGTTTTTTTTCTGTTTTTTTGTTTTTCGCCATGATAAATATGATGACTAACAATTGGTTCCGAAACAACGGGAATAAATTCATATTTTTTTAAATCGGTATTGGCAAAATGAGAAGCAACATGGCTAATATCATTTTTATCAATAGCTGCCAAACCGCTATTGCCGGAGCCTGATTCGATACTTATAATATCCTCATCAAATTTTTCCATTTCCTTTAATGCGGACGTATCTTCAAATTCATCTCCGAAAGATCCACCACCGGACATTACCAGCGAGAAAGCTTTTTCCAATTTAATTTTACCTTTTTCTTTAGAAAGGACAACTATTTTTGTATCATTCCCTTCCGAAGAAACACAAACTATTGGTTTCATATTACATTGCCTTAAATAGTTGACGTATTCTTGTTTTATTATTTGCAAATGCAATCATATTGTCTCTTGATATCAATCTTTGTTGATATAGCCTCATTAAATCTTGTTCCAAAGTTATCATTCCAAGGTGACTTCCTTGGTTCATCATCATATAAATTTCACTTGTGTTATTATTTTTTATTGCGGCTCTTACACTTGGTGTAGCAACCAGTACTTCTTTGGCCAAAACAAGTTTCCCGTTTTGTCCGGGTATTAATTTTTGCGAAACAACAGATACCAAAATATCCGCCAAACGCATTCTTACTCTTTCTTGTTCAATAGGATTAACTTCGGCAATAATTCTATCTATTGATTCTATAGCAGAAGAAGTATGAAGTGTTGAAAATACTTTATGTCCCGTATCGGCAACTTCCAAACCGGCCATAATTGTATCAGGGTCTCTCATTTCCCCTATTATCACAATATCGGGATCTTGACGTAACGCTTGAATTACACCGTCTTTGAATGATAACACATCTCTACCAACTTCTCTATGTTTAATTATACACAATTCCGAAGTATGAACATATTCAACCGGCGAAGCTATTATTACTATTTGGCAAGGGTCGGTTTGGTTATGATAATCTACTATCGAATCCAATGTTGTTGATTTTCCCGAACCGGTTATTCCGGTTATTAATGAAAGTCCGAACTTTATATATTTATGGTTCATTGCTTGAATTGCATTCGGATGAAAGCCTAAAGATTTTATAGGCCTTATTTCCGTTGAAATTGCACGCATATTAAGAGCAAGATAATCCAAATCGAAGTAAGCATCGGCTCTAAAACGAACATGCTTGTTTAGCTTTACATGTCTGAATGTATAACTAAAATCCAAGTTTTTATTTTCTAATAATGCTTTAACTTGATTATTATTAAATAGAACGGATATTAATGTTGTAGCTTCGTCAACTTTAAGATTCGGTAAATCTTTAACCCGTTCTTTTATACCGTGAATTCTAAACCAAATATAATTTCCCGTTCCGGCTCCACCAATTTCAATATCGGATGCTTCTCTATCTACCATTATCGTAAGAATATGATTGAGAAAATCTATCAATATACTTTTGTGTGAAACATTCATGTTCTGTACTTTTTCAATTACAAATCGTGTTCTATCTTGTCCGTAATAAGCATTAGGAATTGTAGAAGTAAAATCTTTTAATATTTGTAAAGCGTCTTTAACCATATTTTTAATCTTTAAATATTTATATTATAATTATTTAATTTTTTATTATCTATTATATAGATATAATTTCAAATGTCAACTATTGTTTTTAATTAATCTTCCATAGTAGCGGCCAATACTTCTTGTATTGACGTTAAACCCAATTTAACTTTTTCCAATCCGTTTTCTCTAAGATTAAGGGTACCGTCTTTTTTTGCTTGAATTCTAATTTTTTCTTCATCCACTTCCACACCCGAACGTACAATTATTTCTCTAATTTCTTTAGTAAAATAAAGAGCTTCGTGTACAGCCATTCTACCTTTATAGCCGGTATTATTACATTTGTTACAACCAACGGCTTCGTAAACGTCATAGTTTTTCCATTCTTCTATATCTAAACCTGCGGCTCTCATTTCCGCTTCGTTAAATTCCGTTACTTTCCTTTTACAATTGTCGCATAATTTTCTAATTAATCTTTGAGCCACAATAATATTGATGGCATAAGCAATCAAGAAGGGTTCAACACCCATTTTGTATAATCTTGCTACGGCACTTGGTGCATCGTTAGTATGTAATGTGGAAAAGGTTAAGTGACCGGTATTGGCAAGTTTAATAGCCGTTTCCGCTGTTTCTTTATCCCGCATTTCACCAACAAGAACAATATCGGGATCATGACGCAGGATTGCTCTGATAGCTTGTTCAAAATTCATTTTATGGCCAATTTTAAGTTGCCTTGCTCCTTCAATAACGTATTCTACCGGATCTTCTACTGTAAGGACGTTTACTTCCGGAGAAATTACTTGATATAAAGCAGCTATAAGTGTTGTACTTTTACCACTACCGGTTGGCCCTGTAAGTATAACCATTCCCTGGGGTTGATTTATTGCTTTTTCGAAAGCTTCATTCGCATAACCAACCAAACCCAATTTGCTTAAATCTCTAATAACATTTCTGTCATCTAAAATTCTTATTACAATGCTTTCAAATTTATTTCTAAGTTCCGTACCTACCATTGGTAAAACAGATACTCTGAATCTAATTATATGTCCGTCAATTTCTCTTTGAATAAAACCGTCTTGAGCTTTTTCACGTTCAAATCTGTCTAACCCTTTTGAACGGTCTTTAACTACAGCCATTACGGCTTCGGGTAAAGTTTTTTCTTGTGCATACCATAATGCAAGTTTTCCGTCTTGTCTAAAATGTATTTCGGTTCTGGAACCGCTAACGGGAAATATATGAATATCACTTACTCCTCGTCGAACACCTTCTACCAATGCGCCTTCAACAAGGTTTACCAAAGCACTTTTATTTATTTCCGATTCTACTTCCTCGTCGCTTACATTTGTTTCTTCCATATCCAAATCTAAAGTTTCATCGGATTCCTCTATCATTTGTAGAAACTCGTTTTGTTGAGGTGCAACCAGGTTTATTATTTTTTCGTAATCGGTTTTTTTTATAAAATTTAATTCATATTTTTTTGTTTTTAATGAATATGCTATTTTTGTAAGTTCCCTATCGGTTGGATCAATGGCAGCTAAAATTAATTTATCTTTTATTCTTTCATCGTATTTAAATGGAATTACTTTATGTTCCAACAGTATTTTTTTTACTTCATCACCGGCGTTTTCCAAATAGTTTTTTATTTCATCAATTCTCTCTTTTGTTAAATCTTTTGCCGTTAATGTAATTTCTTTAAATGCATATAGTATAGCTATTTCTTTAAAAATAATATCATGGTCAAATCCGAATTCTTGTACAAGTATTTGTCCAAGATTTCTTTTATTACCTTCTTTATCTTTTACTTCTAAAGCTTTTTCCAAAATTTGAATATCTATAATACCTTTTTTCAAAAGTAGATATCCGATTTTGTCTCTCATTTCAACTTTTTCATTTACCATATTATTTGCTCGCTAAGAAATATGTTAAAAATATAGCGGTAGTCCTTATATCAAAATACCGGCGTATGTGATTTCTTTTTACTAAAATTTCAACATTAGAGTTTTCATTTAATATAAATTTTTTCTTGTTTTATAAATTTTTCTATTGAACACCAAATACTTACTAATGAAATTTCAAATAAGTAATTATGTAACACGCTTCCATCACAGCTAAAAGTATGTAATATGTTTACCGGATTTTCCGGTTTGCAAAAATGATATAATCCCTAATATCATTTTCATTTCAGATTTTCAAATTTTACATTACCGGCGGTTTAGGATTTATTGTTGCCGTTTCTGCCGATACCAGAGTTAAACCAATCATAACAACCATAATAATCATTGCAATCCAAACTTGTATCATTTCAATTACATTTTTTAATCTGAAAACCGTTTCACTTTCGTAATAATTTGCCAATTGTTTAGCAGTATTTTTAATTGTACCGGTTTCTTCACCGGAATGGAACCTTGATATTGCGGTTGGCGTGAAAACACCGCTGGCTTCCAAAGCATCAGTTAATCCAACACCTTTACTTGTCATAAGTGGAATTGAAACTTCTTTTATTTGTTTTTCAAAATATTGATTGCCTGTTGCTTCGGCTGCAATTCTAATAGGTTCAATACTATCTGCCGAACCGGTATATAAAGTATAGAATACACGACAAAAAACTTCTATGTTTGTTTTATGGATGAGAGAACCCATAACAGGAATTTTCATCATATATTGATCCAAAAAGAGTTTTCCTTTTTTGGTTTTTGAAAATTGCCATAACAAAATTGGTGGTAAAAACATAACAAGTGTTATAAGAATCGGATTAGCAAGAATGAAATCACTAAATTTCAGTGTTGCGGCTGTCATTGGCGGTAATTCTATATCAAATTTTTCAAAAAGTTTTGCCGTTTCGGGAAATATATAACCTACATAAAACAATACAGCCAAAAAGAGAACAAAGAGTGTGATCATGGGTGTTATTAACGCACTTCTTAAATTTTTCCTAAACTCTTGTTGCCTTTCTAAAAATTTTGCAGTCGCTTTATAAATTTCTGTCATGTTACCGCTTTTAGAAGCTAGTCCTAACATGTATGAGGTAAATTTTCCAAAAACCGATTCATATTTTAGATATACAACTTCGCTATCGGTACCCTTTTTTAATTCGCTATTGATTTGTTTTAATGTTTCACGTAACGTTTTGTTTTCCAAATCGTTTGTTAATAGCGTCATTATTTCGCTGAAAGGTAATTTTTGTTCCATTAGCTCGGCACTAATTTTTACAAACGAAACAATTTCTTGTGTTGGAGGTTTGGAATTAAATTCAAATAATTTTTTATTTACGGATATTACCCTGTAACCCAACTTTGTTAAAGCGGCAGTTACTTCTTCTTTTGTATATGCTTTTTGTTCACCTTTAATTGGTTTTAAATCTCCCTTTTGTACTTTGTACATAAAAGTAGATTTTTTTTCAATTAATTCGGTTTTCAATCCGTGTTGTTGTACAAGTTTTTGAATTTTTTTCTTGCCAACACTCATCGTTGGGGCACTAAGCGTTCCGACAATAGATTGTCCATTCGGTTTGGTTGCTTTAAAGCGAAGTTCTATCATAACACTCTATTTCCGTTAGGTTAATAATTTAAGAGTGAGGCTAACAAGAATTTTATTCTTATTAGCCCCCGGTAATGAATTTATAATATAAATTCGTTTTTTCTTTTAAGTATTACTTAGTTATTGATTGTAGTTTGTGAAATTGTATTTTTACCAACTACCATAGTAACTTTAACAGGGTTTGTTCCGTCGTTACCAACTTCATTTCCAACACCTTGAAGAGTTACGGAAGAAGCACCAACGCTAGTTGCTGTATAAACACCGTTAGCAGTAGTATCTAATGATGCAGGAACATCCCAAGCAGTTCCACCGGAACCTGTAGAAGCGTCAAATGAATTTCCGCCGCCACCCATTGCGATCGGTTTTCTGTAATATTGTTGTGCCATAGCTGCTAGTGTTGTTAAGTCGGAAATTACAGCATCTCTGTTAGCATTTGAACTACTAGCTGTAAATACGTTGATACCTACAACTACTGCTATACCAACAATGATAACACCAAGAACGATTAATAATAATTGTTGTTGACCCATTATTTAACTCCTTTTGTTTTGTTAATGGTTATTTGTTAAAAAAAGTTCGCTTTATTGTAGAAAGAACTGTGCCAAAAAGTAAAAGTTTGAATATTTAATAAAAATGTGATTTATATCACTAAGGTGTGTATTAGAATGATGCATTGTTGGCTAATATTAGCATTTATATCAAAATGGAACAAATTGTTTATTTAGTATTGGTAATTTTTACAGGTAAGCTTTACTTATTTTACTTAATGAATTATGGTGGTTTTCATAGTGTTGGGCAAAACGGTAACTTGTACTTTAATAGAGTCGGAATTGGTAATAACTTCATTTCCGGTAGCGGTAATTATTACTTGATTTTGAGATACATTAGCTTTAAAAGAACCTACTTCGGTTTTTACATATTGCGTCGGAATCCTCCAGCCGGTAAAGCTTTTACCTCCTCCGCCTTGTTCTTTAAGCCTTCTGTAATATAATTGAGCCTGACTGGCCAGAAGAGCACATTCGTTTATCATTTCATTTCTTTTTTGTTCAATTGCATTGCTACTAAACATTGTTATACCAACTGCAATTGCTATTCCAATAATAATAACACCTAATAATATTAGTAAAAGCTGTTGTTGACCCATTTTGTTTTTCTTTTATTAGTTAAATAAATAAAATATCAGTATAATAGCACATCAAAAATCTTGCCATTTATTTTACCAGTATAAATTTATTTACTCTTATATTATTTTTCAATTGCTTTGCAGTCATACACAATTTTGAGATTAATGGTTACTAAGTTAATTTTAAACTGCTTATAAATATAAAAAAGTACAAAATACTTCAAACTATAAGTAACTATGGAAACAAAATTACGAAGTAGTTCAAGTTTTACTAACTATGGGTGAGACCCATAGTTATATACTAAGAATCATGAGGAAATAAATATGTCAACCTACACACAAATTTTGTATCAAATAATATTCTCTACAAAAAATAGAGACAAAGTTCTTCTTGAAGAAAATCGGTCAATATTATTCAACTATATTTGGGGAATACTGAAGAAAAAGAAATGTCACCTATATCAAATAAATGGTATTGAGGACCATATTCACATACTAACACATTTGCATCCAACAATTGCACTAGCAGATTTAGTTAAAGACATCAAAGTATCAACATCTAGCATGATTAAAAATGAAAATATTTTCCCAAATTTCAAAGCTTGGCAAAATGGTTACGGAGCTTTTACATATTCCATTGATGCAAAAATAAACTTGGTGAATTATATAAAAAATCAAAAGGAACATCATAAAAAGAATAGTTTTGTTGATGAATACAAAAAGATTTTAAAAAAATTTAAGATAGAGTTTGATGAAAAATATTTGTTTTAGAAATTAAGTACGATATAGCTATTATTTCAACTGCTTCGCAGTTGTACATTTTGTCAGTTTTGTTCTACCTCTGCACTTCGTACAGAGTTACAAAAACTTAGAATGCTTCGCAGTCATACATAATTTTGAGATTAATGGTTACTAAGTTAATTTTAACCTGACATATAGAAAGAAGTGCAAAGTACTTCAAATTATAGTAACTACGGGAACAAAACTATGAAGTAGTTCAAGTTTTAGTAACTATGGGTGTAACACATATAAAGAAATACAAAATACTTCAAACTATAGTAACTACGGGAACAAAACTATGAAGTAGTTCAAGTTTTAGTAACTATGGGTGTAACACATATAAAGAAATACAAAATACTTCAAACTATAGTAACTACGGGAACAAAACTACGAAGTAGTTCAAGTTTTAGTAACTATGGGTGAAACCCATATAAAGAAATACAAAATACTTCAAACTATAGTAACTATGGGTGAAACCCATAGTAAAGAAGAAACCACAACAGAACTACAGAGTAGTTCAAGTTTTTCTCTACATCTCGCGGTGTCCTCCCTAGTTTCTCAAAAATCCAAGCTTGCCAAAATATCGGCGGAAAGGTAATCCTCCCTGTTGTCTAAAGGGATTTTGGGGAATAATAGTTTTACTTCCTAACTTTTATATGTAATTCCCGTAATTGTTCTTCACTAACTTTAGATGGAGATTGATCCATAAGCGAAAGACCACTTGTTGTTTTAGGAAATGCAATTACATCTCTTATTGATGATTCTTCTGCAAAAAGCATAATCATCCTATCCAAACCGAAAGCAATACCTCCGTGCGGCGGTGCACCGTATTTAAATGCATTCATTAAAAAGCCGAATTTCTCTTCAGCTTCCTTTTTTGTAATACCCAATATATTAAACATTTTCGATTGTAACTCTGAGTTATGAATTCTTATACTGCCGCCTGCAATTTCATTTCCGTTCATTACCAAATCGTAAGCTCTTGCATGAACTTTTGCAGGTTCTTCATCAAGAAAGTCTATATCTTCAACTGCCGGAGAAGTAAAAGGGTGATGCATTGCATAGTATCTTTGTGTTTCATCATCCCATTCCAACAACGGAAATTTTGTTATCCACAGCAGATTGATATTTTTATTGTTTTCTAATAAATTTAATCTTCTTGCCATTTCCAATCTTAAAGAACCCATTTGTTCCAAAGTTTTATGTTTTGATCCTGAAATTATTAAAACCAAATCTCCTTGTTTAGCATTTAAAGTTGAAACTATATTGTTTTTTTCTTCATCAGATAAAAATTTGGCAATGGGTGCTTCCAGTTCCACTTTACCACTTTGTTGTTTTGTAGATTTAACTCTCATCCAAATAAGTCCGGCAGCACCAAGTTTTTTAGTAAAATCCGTTAAAACATCCAGTTGATTTCTTGTATAATCTCCACAGTTCGGAGCAACTAATGAAGTAATAATTCCGTCATTTTTTAAAGCATCTTTAAAAACCCGGAATTCCGATTGTTCAAAAACATGATTTAGTGTTTTCATTTCCATACCAAAACGCAAATCGGGTTTATCACTTCCGTATTTTTCCAAAGCTTCTTGATAGGTTAAACGTTTAATTGGGGTTGGTAAATCATAATTTTTCAATTCTTTAAACAATTTTACCATTAAGTCTTCAACTATGCCGAAAATATCTTCTTCGTGAATAAAAGACATTTCCACATCAATTTGAGTAAACTCCGGTTGTCTATCAGCTCTTAAATCTTCATCCCTAAAACATTTGGTAATTTGAAAATATCTATCGTAACCGGCAACCATTAATAATTGTTTATATGTTTGAGGTGATTGGGGTAATGCATAAAAACTTCCTTTGTGCAATCTGCTTGGCACTAAAAAATCTCGTGCACCTTCGGGTGTACTTTTCATAAGTACGGGTGTTTCTATTTCCAAAAAGTTTTTTGAATCAAAATAATTTCTTACAATATGATAAAATTTATGACGAAGTTTAAGATTACTTTGCATCCTTGCTCTACGCAAATCCAAATATCTGTATTTTAATCTTAGTTCTTCGGAAACATCTATTTCATTTTTAATTGGAAAAGGTGGGGTTTCGGATTGATTTAAGATAACCATCTCATCAACCATAACATCAACTTTACCGGTAGATAGTAAAAGATTTTCCGTTCCTTCCGGTCTTTTTCTTACTTTACCGGTTATTGAAATAACGAATTCATTCCGTAAAACTTTTGCGGATTCATGTGCATTTTTATTGTAAGTCGGTTCGAAAACCACTTGCGTTATCCCATATCGATCTCTAAGATCAATAAAAATAACACCTCCAAGATCTCTTCTGTTATCAACCCACCCGTTAAGTGTAACAATTTCGTCAATATTGTTTTCTTTAAGTTGGTTACATGTGTGCGTTCTGGTTTTGAATTCCATTAAACAAACCTATTTTTTTCTTTAGCTATATTTTTGTTTTTAGCGTTGCAAGATAAGGAATATACATTGTTTATTCAATAAAAGTAACGATTTAAACAAAAAAAAGTCCGGCTTAAACCGGACTTTATAAGTATTATTGAATATTTACTAAGATAATTATTTTGTTATTCCGGTAGCTGTTGCACTTGTAACACCATTAGGACCGCTAACGTTAACAGTAACAGTAATTGCACTGGGATTTACCTCATCGGCTTTTGCATCGTTAACCGTAAAGCTATAATTTGTATTTCCGCTTTGAGTATCGGGCATTCTAATATTTATATCGCCCGAAGCCGATGCATCACCGCCTGTTTCTACAGATACCGTAATAGAATTGCCCGGAGCAATGGGATTTCCGTTTACGTCCATAACTGTATATGTAAAATGTTGCGAGCCTCCGTTATCGATTGTAAAGCTTTTTGGTGAAAGTGTAACAACGGAATGAGCGGAAAAAAGAATTCTGTTTTTCGTTGTAATTTCTTGTTCATCTTCGTTTATTGTAGATGCGTAAACATAAAAGAACCCTGCGCCGTCGTTAGGATCGTTAGGTAACGGATCTCCGGATAGCAACGAAACAGTTGCAACACCTTGTTTATCCGTTAAAGCATGACCACCTATTACACCGGCATCCGTTCTGAAATATACAGCGGTACCCTCTCTAACCGGATTGGAATATTTATCGCCAACCAAAACACTTACTTTCGCTTTTCCGCCAATTACATTGTAATAAGGATAATTCACTTGATTTGCTCCGATACTAAAATGATTTATATCAGGGAAACCGCTATGTATTGTAATATTAATGGGTTTAGATGAAATCGGTTTACCATCAACAACAGCTTCGGCAATAATTTGAGATACTCCCGCTTTAGTTCCGGTATTTAACGAAACGGAAACTTTACCCAATGCATTGCTTTTTGCTGTTGAAGGATAAAGATATTCTCCGCCTCCGGGTGTTGAACCGAATCTGAAACTTACCACAACGGGATTATTTTCTCCAATAACAACACCGCTCGAATCCCGTATTTCAAAAACTATTAACGCACTTTCGTTCGAACCGCTTTCTTTAACTCCTATAAATTCTTGTGATTGTGAAAAAAGATAGATGGAAGCACCTCGTCCGGAAAAATCTCCCGCATTAGAACTTTCGTCTCTTTCCAATTGAAATATAGGAACTTCCGTAACTGAATTTGTAATTGCAAAAACACTTAATGTATCTCTAAAATAACCGGCCTTAAATGCAATTATCGATAAATCTTTATCTTCACTGGTTTCAAAATTATAAGAAAATTTACCATCGGCATCAGTTGTTGTACCTTTTACGATGTCACCGTCGGTTATTTTTATAATTGCTCCGGCTAATGCTTTACCATCTTTTCCATCTACAACACGACCTTTTATTGTTGCTACTTGGGTTGTATCGCTACCATTGGGATTTGTTCCGTCATCTTTTTTGTTTTGGCAACTCATTATTAATAGTGAAAACAATAAAATCAAGGTTATAAATATGTAATTTCTTTTCATTTTAATATCTGCTATTTTGTTATTGAAATTTTTCATTTAATGTATTATCGATGAACTTTTTATTTTATTAAGTATGTAATTTCGCCGGTTTTATTTTTTTAATATTGTGATTTATTGCACAAATAAATAGCATGATAATTTGTTTGGCAAGTATTATTTTTATTTTTTTTGCTTTCATGCAGATTTATGTTCTGTTTTAATCTTTTAATTTTAAACATTTAAATATTAAGCTTACTTAAATGGCGATAATTTTTAACATTTGGTTTTTGCTATGAAATTTATTTTTATTTTTATTGTTTCCGCTCGTATAATTTTCTCTCAATCCGATTTGGGGTTTCAAATTGCAAGATTAAAATATAAGGGGGGCGGAGATTGGTACAACGATCCATCGTGTGAAGTTAATTTGTTGAATTTTATAAAAAATAACACCAACATAAAAGTTAATGCGGAATAT